>Ga0160423_10000267_pt1 | contig 41928 bp, 34 predicted proteins | sample CRUFie14St8metaG_FD_108191 | JGI IMG/M metagenome (GOLD analysis project Ga0160423, IMG submission 108191) | Marine microbial communities from the Costa Rica Dome - CRUD Field 142mm St8 metaG | ecosystem: Environmental > Aquatic > Marine > Oceanic > Photic zone | place: Costa Rica: the Eastern...
CCACTATCTCTAAGTTGTTTAATAATTGGTAAACAATAAAGAGATTCTTTCTCTCCAAAATTTACAAACATTAATTTAGTTGAATTCGTAATGTTTTTTGGGAATAAGCCTAATTCTTCCATTACTATATAGATTCTATCAACTCCAAAAGAAATTCCAACTCCAGAAACGTCATTAAGACCAAAAATTGATGTTAAATCATCATATCTTCCCCCACCTCCAATAGAACCAATACTAACAGCACTACTTTTTACTTCTAAAATACATCCAGTATAATAATCTAAGCCTCTAGCTAATGATACATCAAATTGTAATACTGCAGTCTTTAACTTAACATTATTTATAGCATTATATACATATAATAGTTCATTAAGACCTTGCATACCAATTTTAGAACTTTGCATTAACTTCGATAAATCTTCTAAATTACTAACATTTAAAAAGTCGTTTAATATTGATATAGAATCTTTAGCTAATCCCTTTTCCTTCAATAGATTATAAAGATTCTCTTGACCAAGCGTTGCAATCTTATCTAATAATATTACGATTTCATCGAACCTATCCGTTGCATTCATTAATTCAATAATACCACTTAATATTTTTCTGTTATTGATACAAATTTTAACTCCTGAGATATTTAACTTTGTGAAAACATAATCATAAAGTTGTATAAGTTCAATCTCACAAAGCAAGGATTTAGTTCCAACAATATCAGCATCGCATTGAAAAAATTCTCTGTATCTTCCTTTTTGTGGTTTATCTGCTCTCCATACATTTTGCATCTGATATCTTTTAAAAGGAAAAATGATATCATTTCTATTTTGTGCAACAAATCTAGCAAATGGAACAGTTAAATCGTATCTGAGTGCTTTTTCTGAAATCTGTTTAGTTAAAGATTTAGATTCAATTTGATCAGAAAATGTAGCTTTAGATAAATAATCTCCTGAATTGAGAATTTTAAAAATTAATCTATCACCCTCATCACCATATTTTCCACTTAATGTTGAAATATTTTCCATAGCTGGTGTTTCAATTGGAGAATACCCAAAACATTCAAAAGAACTTTTAATTGTTTGAAAAATAAAATTTCTTTTACGCATGACATCGCTATTAAAATCACGTGTACCTTTAGGAATATTTGATTTCTTTTTATTCATAATTATTTGCAAATATGGTAAATATAATATACAAATTTCATTAGTTTTGAATCAAATTAAATAAGATAAATCTTAATTAATTTAAATTTAATGAAAAAGTATTTATCTCTAATAAAGTTTAGTCACACAATTTTTGCAATGCCATTCGCATTGATTGGTTATTTTTTAGCTGTTAAAGATTATGGTTTTAGCATTGATATACTAGTAAAAGTGATTTTATGTATGATTTTTGCAAGATCATCTGCAATGGCATTTAATAGATATATTGACAGAGACATTGATAAAAAAAATGAAAGAACAGCAAAAATTCGAGAAATACCAAATGGAACTATACTTGCAAAAAATGCTCTAGTTTTTTGTATAGCTAATATTCTATTATTTTTAATAACATGTTATTATATAAATCCTTTTTGCTTTAAACTGTCCCCTATTGCAATAATTATTACTTTAGGCTATAGTCTAACTAAAAGATTTACTGTACTATGCCATTTTATTTTAGGATTGGGACTATCCTTGGCTCCAATCGGTGGTTATTTAGCAATTTCACAAGAATTTAAAATTCTTCCATTGTTAATTTCATTAAGTGTTCTATTATGGGTTACCGGTTTTGACATTATATATTCTCTTCAAGATGAAGAATTTGATAAGAATGAAAAACTAAATTCAATACCAGTTATGTTTGGTAAAATAAATGCCCTACGCATTTCTAAAATTTTACATTTTTTTTGTGCTACAATTTTTACATTAGTTGGTTTATTAGGTAAGTTTGGACTTTTATATTGGATTGGTTTTGCTTTTTTTACCTTTCTTTTAATTTATCAACATTCAATTATAAAACATGATAATTTAAAAAATATAAATTTAGCCTTCTTCACCACTAATGGTATTGCATCAATAATATTTGGATGTTTTTTTATTTTTGAAATACTGTAAAAAATTTTTTCTAAAAAGAAACTAGCTAAATATTTTCCCGGGATTTAAAATTAAATTTGGATCAAATATTTTTTTTATCTCTTTTTGAATTCTTTTACTTTCTGCAGAAATTACTATATCAATGTATTTTTTTTGAACCAAACCAATACCGTGCTCCCCACTAATTGTCCCACCTAATTTTTTTGTTAACAAAAAAATTTCTCTAATAGCATTATCCAACTCATTTTTCCACTTATGGTCGCTCATGGAGTCTTTAATAATATTAATATGTAAATTTCCATCACCTGCATGTCCATAGCAAACTGATTTAAAGCCATATTTATTTCCGATAGTTTTTACACCACCTATTAGTTTAGGTAACTCTGCTCTGGGCACTACAGTATCCTCTTCTTTATACACAGAATTTGATTTTACGGCCTCCCCTATTTTTCTTCGTAGCATCCATAACTGATCCTTTTGTCTTTGACTATCTGCAAGAAGAATATCACCACACTTAAAATCTAACATAATTTTAGATATTTCTTCGCAATTATTGTGTAAAACTTCTACATCATTTCCATCAAATTCTATTAACAAGTGTGCTTTAACATCATCTTCAATCGTCATGTTTATGTCAGTATATTTGATAGTCCAATCAATAGCATCTCTTTCCATAAATTCTAATGCGGATGGATTTAATCCACTAGAAAAAACCTTAGACACGGACTTGCAAGCTTCTTCAATACAGTAAAATGGAACAAGCATTGTAATGTCTTTTGTTGGCTTTGGTATTAATTTAAAAATAATCTTTGTAATAATTGCAAGAGTTCCTTCACTACCTATCAAAAGCTGAGTTAAATTATAACCAGTTGAATTCTTCAAAACATTTGCACCTGTCATTACAACTTCACCGTTTGGTAAAACAATTTCTAAATTTAAAACATAATCTTTAGTTACTCCGTACTTAAGAGCTTTAGGACCACCAGCATTTTCAGCTAAATTACCACCTAGTTGACAACTTCCTTTACTTGCTGGGTCTGGTGGGTAAAACAAACCTTTTTCTTCAACTGCATTTCTAAAATTTTGATTAATTACGCCTGGCTCAACCGTAGCTTGTAAGTTATTAGTATCTATATCTAAAATTTTATTAAATCTACTCATATTTAAGGCTAAGCCGCTGTATAAAGGAATACACCCACCACTTAAACCTGTTTTACCTCCGCTAACTGTAACAGGAATCAATCTATCATTACAATATTTTAATATTGCACTAACTTCATTTGTATTACTTGGTTTAATGACAACCTCTGGAAGAAGTGAAATATCTTCAGTCTCATCATGACTATATTCAAATAAGTATTTTTTATTAGTAAATACAAAATCTTCGCCGATAATAGACTCAAAAAACGAAATATCTGTATTGTTAATTTTATTGTATTCCACTTCTACAAATTTAACTAAATTAGCAACTAAACTAATTAATGAAAATGAAAAACTTAATATTAACATTAATATTCTTAATTCCAAATATAGCAATTAGTCAAAAAGATGACTTTATTGATGATTCAAAAAAGTTAAATATTAATCTTGAAGAAATTTGGAAAGAATATAAATTTTCTCCAAAAAGTTTGTCAAGTTTTAAATCTATGAAAGATGGAGAACATTATTCACTTTTAGAAAAAAAAATAAATAAACAAGAAATTAACAAATACAGATTCTCAAGTGGAAAAAAAATTAGAACAATTTGGAGTGATTTAGATTTTAAAATTTCAAAAATTAATAACTATACTTTTAGTGAAAATGAAAATTTTATTTTGTTAAAAACTAAGAGAGAAAAAATTTATAGACGTTCTAGCAAATATATTTGCTATTTATACAATACAAACACAGATAAATTATCGTTAATTGATGAAAAAAAAATAATGCACGCGCAAATATCTCCTGATGAAAAAAATATTGCCTATGTTTTTAATAACAATTTATTTATTTATAACATAAAGAATAAAATCAGCAAGCAAATTACATTTGATGGAGAAAAAAATAAAATAATAAATGGAGCATCAGATTGGGTTTATGAAGAAGAATTTAAACTTGTAAGAGGGTTTCAATGGTCCAATGATGGTAAAAATTTAGCATACTATAAATTTGATGAAACACATGTTAAAGAATTTTCTATGGATATTTATGATAATAAGTTGTACCCATCACAACAAAAATTTAAATATCCCAAAGCTGGAGAAAAAAATTCTACTGTTAAAATATATTATTATAATGTTGACAAAGAAGTGCACAACTTTATTTACACAGAAAAAGACTATGAATACATACCCAGAATTAAATGGACTAATACTCCAAATTTGTTAGTTCTTTACGGATTGAATAGAAAACAGAATGAATTAGATTTTATTTTAGCAAATGTTAACAATAATACTAATCGTATTATATTTACTGAGAAAGATAAGTATTATATCGATATACACGATAATTTAACTTTTTTACCTAATAATAATTTTATTTGGACATCCGAAAAAAGTGGATTTAATCATATTTACATCAAAGATTTTGAAGGAGATGAAATTCAAGTTACTAACGGAAATTGGGAGGTAACTGAATTTCATGGTGTTAATTCTGATAAAATGAAGATTTTTTATACCTCAACTGAAGATGGTTCAATTAATAGATCTCTTTATATTCAAGATTTAAATTCAGATATTAAAGTAAAATTATCATCAAGAATAGGATTCAATGAATCAGTCTTTAGTAAAGGAATGAAATATTATATGAATTCATATTCAAATGCAAATACTGCTCCTATTTATACTTTAAATAAAGATGATGGAACAGAACTAATGACGCTTGAAGATAACAGTGAGTTTAATTCAAAAATTAAAAATTACAATCTATCAAAAAAAGAGTTTTTCACTATCAAGACTTCAAAAGCAGAAATGAATGCATGGATGATAAAACCCCCAAATTTTGATGCAACAAAAAAATACCCGCTGTTTATGTTTGTATATGGTGGGCCTGGATCTCAGGAGGTTATAAATAGTTTCGGATGGGCAGAATATTTTTGGTATCAAATGTTAGCTCAAAATGGTTATATTGTAGCTTGCGTTGATAATAGAGGTACAGGTGGAAAAGGAAGTGAATTTAAAAAGATAACATACAAACAGTTAGGAAAATTAGAAACAATTGACCAAATAGATGCTGCAAATTATTTTGGTAAACTTAAATATATTGACGAAAAAAGAATTGGAATTCAAGGATGGAGCTATGGTGGTTACATGTCTTCGCTATGTATAACAAAAGGAGCAGATATTTTTAGTCTAGCAATTGCTGTTGCTCCAGTAACTAATTGGAAATACTATGATAATATATATACTGAAAGGTATATGCAAACTCCACAGGAAAATCTAGAAGGATATGATAGTAATTCACCAATAAATCATGTTGATAAGTTAGAGGGAAAATATTTGATAATTCATGGTGGAGCAGACGACAATGTTCATATTCAAAATACAATGGAAATGATTAAACAACTTGTAAAATCTAACAAACAATTTGATCAATTTATTTACCCCGATAAAAATCATAGTATTTATGGCGGAAATGTAAGATATCACCTTTACAAAAAAATGACAGATTATATTTTGAGTAATTTATAATTGTTTTTACTATTTTCGAAAAAATTAATTTAGTACTATGACAACTCAAACCAATCAACTATTTGGGCATCCTAAGGGATTATTTTATTTGTTTTTTGCAGAAATGTGGGAAAGATTTTCATTTTATGGAATGAGAGCTTTACTTACTCTTTATTTAATTAAAGACTATTATTTTCACTTAGAAAATAACGAAGAAATAGCTTATGGTATATACGCGGCATATGGAGCCCTTGTTTATCTAACTCCGTTAATTGGAGGTTATGTAGCTGACAAATACATAGGATATAGAAAATCAATAATGTATGGAGGAATTTTAATGGCACTTGGACATTTTTTCATGGCCTTTCCTACCGACTTTTTTTTCTACGGTGCATTAGGCCTTTTAATTATGGGGAATGGATTTTTTAAACCTAATATATCAACTCTTGTCGGATCACTTTATAATGAAGGAGATGTTCGAAGAGATGCTGGTTTTACAATTTTTTATATGGGTATAAACCTTGGAGCAATGATTGCTCCCCTATTTTGTGGTTGGTTAGGAGAAGTGTATGGATGGCACTACGGTTTTGGAGCGGCAGGAATTGGGATGCTTGCAGGTATATTGGTTTTCTACAAAGGTATAACTGACAATGTTTTAGAAGATAAAGGATTGCAACCAAAAGAATATACTGACAAAAAAGTATTCGGAATATCAATCGCAAACTTCACATATTTATTAGGCTTTCTTTCAGTACCAGTTTTTGCTTACTTAATTCTTTTTGACACTCAATCTCAAGTACTTGGAACTGTACTTCAAATTGTTGGGGCAATTGTCTTATGCTATGTTGCTTACATTATCTATGATTACAAAGTAATTAAAAAAGATAAAATTAGTGGAGATAGATTAATTGCAATAATGATATTAGCAGTTTTTTGTACAATTTTTTGGGCTTGCTTTGAACAAGCAGGAAGTTCAATAACAGTTTGGGCTGACAAATGTGTTAATTTAGTAGGAATGAATGCCTCACAAACTAATGCTATCAATCCTGCGTACATAGTTGTTTTAGCGATTCCATTTAGCTGGATGTGGACTAAACTTGGAGCAATAACTAAAAATCCAAATACTCCGATGAAATTTGCATTAGGTATTTTTCAGTTAGGGCTAGGATTTTTAATTTTTGCTGCTACAGCACACTTTATTAATGACAATGGCAAAGTTCCTTTCTTATTTGTTTTTCTAGGTTATTTTTTAATTACAACTGGTGAATTATTTTTATCTCCAATAGGTCTTTCAAAAGTAACTGAGCTAGCACCAAAAAAAATAGTTGCATTTATGATGGGTGTTTGGTTCCTTTCTTCGACATTTGCACATTATATTTCAGGAGTTATAGCAAAACTAACAACAACTGGTAATGTGAATAACAAAAATTGGCTATCAGATTTATCTAATTGGTTTATGGGATATCCGGATACGTCTAGTGAAGCTGTTGCACTTTTAATGCAATACAACACAATCTACGCCCAAATTGGTTTTGTAACAATATTTATTGCTATTTTCGTTGTTATAATATCACCATTTATAAAAAAGTTAATGCACGATATTCACTAATTCTTAAATAAAAATGAAAAAAATGAAAAAAATATTTAGTATAATAATTATTTCCTTAATCACAACAACTGCTTTCACTCAAGAAAAAGAAATTACATGGCATACAGATATGAATGAAGCAATTAACAAATCTTTACAAACTGAAAAACCTCTATTTCTTTTCTTTACTGGTAGTGATTGGTGTGGATGGTGTGTTAAACTACAAAAAGCTGTATTTAAAAAGCCTGAATTTAAAAAATGGGCTAAAGAAAATGTCATATTAGTTGAGCTTGATTTTCCAAGAAGAACAAAAATAGATCCAAATATTCTGCAACAAAATCAAGAACTTGCAAGATTATTTGCTGTTAGAGGTTATCCAACAATTTGGATGGCAGTTCCTGAACCAAATAATGATAAAATTAACTTTAATAAATTAGGTTCTCTTGGAGCTTCTCCTCTTGAAGTTAATTCTTGGATTGCGGGGGCTAAGAATGTATTAAAAAATAAAAAATAATATTGCTTTTAGATTATGAAAAATATTTTAATCCTTCCATTTATTTTATCTTTTATTTTTTGCCTTGGACAAGGAGCTGATCGTACAGAAATTGATTGGATTGAATTACATGAAGCCGAGAAATATTCCCAAAAATATAATAAAGACATTCTTATTTTCTTTTACAGACCAGGATGTGATTTCTGCCAAAGAATGAAAAAAGAAACTTTAAACGATCCACAAATTATAAAGCTGATTAATGAAAATTTTCTTCCAGTAATGATTAATGGAAAAAGTAAAGAAACTATATATTACAAAGGAAAGCAATACATTAATGATGCTTCCATAGAGGAAGATCCTAAAAGCACTTGGAGACATAATTTATATGCAAAACTTGTTGATCCTTGGAAAGAGCAGTATTATTGGCCAAATACTGTAATAATTAGTTCTGAGAATGAAAAAAAGTTACAATTAAACGGATTTCAGCCCAAATCTCAGTTTTTAAGAAGTATCTCCAGGATTACATCAAAATAAAAAAACCTACTATTAAGTAGGCTTTTTTTGGGTGGATGATGGGATTCGAACCCACGACCCCCGGAACCACAATCCAGTGCTCTAACCAGCTGAGCTACAACCACCATTTTAAGATGCAAATATATAATATTATGTAATAATCATTCTAAAATAAAATATAATTTTGTTATACAATTACATGCATGAAAAATATAATTTTAAAAGTCAATGGAATGTCCTGCACAAACTGTGCAAAAGGAATTCAAAAAAATCTTGAAAAAAATAATATAACAGAAGTAAATGTAAATTTTTCTACTTCCGAAGTTAGTTTTATTGCTAAAGATGATAACGATATTAATAAAGCTAAATATCTAATAAAAAAAATGGGTTATGTAATATATGATGAGAAAATCAAACAAAAACTAAAGATATCAAAACTGGAAAAATATTTTTACACCTCATTGTTTTTTACTATTCCACTGTTTTTACATATGTTTTTGCCAAAAGAAAACATACTACATAATCCTGTAATTCAATTTTTTCTTTGCTTACCAGTATTTATAATTGGTATAAAATATTTTGGTAAAAGTGCATGGAATTCAATAAAAATGAAATTTCCAAATATGGATGTTTTAATTTTTATTGGATCAACATCTGCATTTTTATATAGTTTAATAGGATGGATTATTTTCAATAACACCTCACAAGTTTATAATTACATGTTTTTTGAGACCTGTGCTACAATAATAACCTTAGTACTTTTAGGCAATTTATTGGAGCATAATTCCATTAAAAAAACTACTTCATCCATCAGTGATCTATCCAAGATGCAACACACAATTGCTAAAAGAGAAGTTGATGGATTAGTCGAAGAAATAAAAATTGATGAAATAAAAGTTAATGATATACTCATTGTTAACACAGGTGATATAGTTCCAATAGATGGTAAAATAATTGAAGGTAGTTGTAGTGTTGACGAGTCAATGATAACTGGTGAAAGTTTACCTATTTCTAAGAATATTGATGATAATGTTATTGGTGGAACAATCATAACAAATGGTAATATAAAAATTAAAGTTATCAATGAAAAAGAAGATACTGTTCTTTCTAAAATAATTTTGCTTATAAAAGATGCGCAAAAATCAAAACCTAAGATTCAAAGAACTGGAGATAAAATAAGTGCGATTTTTGTTCCAGTTGTAATCACTATTAGTATCCTTACTCTAATTTTAGGTTATTACTTTTTTAACTTGACATTTCAAGAAGCACTTTTAAGATCAATTGCAGTTCTTGTCATTTCATGTCCTTGTGCAATGGGTTTAGCTACACCAACAGCAGTTATGGTTGGAGTTGGTATTGCTGCAAAAAATGGAATATTAATTAAAGGAGGTGATACTTTAGAAAAGCTGGCTGAGATAAAAACAATTGCTTTTGATAAAACAGGCACATTAACTAATGGTAATTTTGAAATTGAAAAATTGGTTGTAAATGAAACCGAAAATGAATCAAAAGTTAAAAATATTATATACAATTTAGAAAAGCACTCCTCACATCCAATTGCAAAATCGCTTTGCAATATCTATAAAAAGTTTGCTACAAATCTTAAAGTTTCAAAAATTATTGAAAAAAAGGGTAAAAGTATTATTGGGACAATAAATAACCAAAAATATGAAATCGGTTCCAGTAAAATAAAAGATACAGAAGACGATTTTGATTTATATTTATATAAAGAGGGAAAGTTAATTGCAAAACTTAAAATCTATGACCAAATAAAACACAGAACAAAGGAGACAATAGAAAATATTAATTTAAAATACAATACAATTTTGGTTAGCGGAGATTCTAGAAGAAAATGCAAAAATATTTCAAAAAAACTAAATATAAAAGAGATATATAGCGAGCAAACGCCAATTGATAAAATTGATATTATAGACAAACTAGTACAAAAAAGCCCAACTATTATGGTGGGTGATGGAATTAATGATGCACCAGCACTTGAAAAAGCAACAATTGGTATTTCCTTAAGTGATTCAACTCAAATTGCAATTAAATCTGCCGATATAGTACTACTTAATAAAAATACAATAGAAAAACTTCCCTTAACATTAAATATAGGAAAGCATACACTTTTAACTATCAAACAAAATCTATTTTGGGCATTTTCATACAATATAATTGCAATACCTCTTGCTATATTGGGATTATTAAATCCGATGTGGGCAGCATTATTTATGGCATTCTCTGACATTATAGTTATTGGTAATTCTATCAGGTTACGGTATAAAAATATTTTTTCTTAAATTAGCGCGAAAATAAAACTAACAAAACAAGAACTATGAAACATTTATCTACTTTTTTAATTGCTTTACTAACATTCTATATGGGTACAGCACAAGTCAACTCAGGATTAAATAATTTCAAGATTAAGGCTGTTAATGATAAAGTAATGATGTCAGGTGACGACGCCCTACTCCATCTTTTAGTTAATCCAAATCCAAATACTGCAGCTATTTCAAATGCAAAATCTGTAAATTTGAATGAAACTGTTATTGGAAATACTACATATGACTTACAAACTAATGCTGCAATTCAAGATAGAATTATTATGCATAATGATGGAAGTATTTCTGCAGCATGGACAATGAGTCAACAATACAACACAACTTTCGCTGATAGAGGTTCTGGGTATAATTTTTACAGCTACTCTAATGGTGCCTGGGATGCAAATCCAACTATGAGATTAGAAAGCTCAAGATGTGGATGGCCATCAATGATAGTCACAGGAAATGGCAAAGAAGCTGTTATAACACACAATACAGATAATTCATATGTTGGAATTATACATAGAGCTTCAATTGGAAGTGGAGCTTGGACTGAAAACATTATATCTTCTCAAGATAGTACAGGAATGTTTAGAGATATGATATGGAATAGATCCGCTGTTGGTGGTCTTAACAATGAAACAATACATATGATTGCAGTTACTGCATCATCTAATTTCAACGGTCCTCTTTTTAATGGACTAGATGGTGCTTTAGTTTACTACAGATCTCAAGATGAAGGTGTTACATGGGACAGAATGGATGTTCAGCTTCCATCACTTGACACTTCGAATTTTATAGGAATGTCTGGTGATGTATACGCCATAGATGCAAGAGGTGAAACAGTAGTAATAGCATATTTTGCTGATTGGGGAGATTCATTTATACTTAAGTCTGATGACAACGGAGATAACTGGACTAGAACAACATTTTTAGATGTGCCAGTACAAAAGTATGCTATGGATGATGGTTTTGACCTAGATGGTAACGACACCACTGACCACCTATTTTCAACAGATAATTACGGGGCAGTTATTTTAGATAACAATAACATGGCTCATGTTGCATATGGAGTAATGCAATATGCCGATGATGATCTTACTGATGCTCAGTCTAGTTGGTATCCAGGAACCAACATGTTAGCTTATTGGAACGAAAGCTTTGGTGCAGATAATTATTTAGATTCAACTTATTCACAATACCCATCCTATACAGTTAATGGTAATGTGGTTGATACGCTTCATTATTCAACTGATACCGTATTCACAAATCAGTGGGATTCTGCAACAAATACCACTGTACATGTTCCAACAAATTATTTGCAAATCATTCATTACAATGATCCAAACAACCCAATTAATCCTACAGACACAATGTGGGTTTGGGAATCAAATATTTTGACAAATGTTTATGATTCAATAGGAAACATTGACACTACTATTTTATTGTCAGCAGATACAACAATATATCATAGCTACAATTCTACTACAACATACTTTACTGTTGCTAACAACACACAACTTCAAGACACTATTAACTTTATTGATGCTGCTGGTATAGCTACTCCAAGAGGTAGATGGTGGTCAGACATGATGGATAATAATATTATTGCATCTGCACCAGATCTTAATGGAGATGGATTAGTTGATGGGATAGATTCAACAGGAGGTTATGCTCTTTATTACGCTTCTAGAGCAAGTATGCCAAATATTGGGTTAACTTCAAATAATGAAATTTGGTTATCTTTTGCTGCATATCAAGAAAATGCTGATAATGGCACACAAGTTTATCGCCATATATATTTAACTAAGTCATCTGACGGAGGTATAACATGGAAAGAACCTGTTGATGTTACACCATCAGACGTATGGAATGGTATGTTAGAATGTGTTTATGGTTCAATGCATCATGTTGTTGATGACAAGGTAAGATTAATTTACCAAAGGGACTTTGAACCAGGACTTGCTGTAAGAGGTGACGAGGATATTCCTGATAACAATGATATAGTATACTTAGAAATAGATACTGTTGGGTTATGGTCAAATACCCCAACAAGCATTAATGAAATAAAAAATAATTTTTCATTAAATCTATATCCTAACCCAGCAATAAATTCAACTACACTTGAAATATATTCTGATTATAATTCTGATATAGAAATAAATATTATTGATGTTTTAGGAAAAAATGTATTTAATAAAATAACAAAAGTTTATTCAGGTAAAAACATGACAACTTTAGATATAAGAAATTTACAAAATGGAGTTTATTTTATAAATACATCAATAAATAACAATGTCATTTCTAAGAAATTAACTGTTAAATAATCTCAAAAATATTCAAATTAGAAAAGCCAGATTTCATCTGGCTTTTTTATTTGTAATCAAATAATGAATGAATTTTTGGTAGTTGATGAGATATAAAACCCTCAGCATACTTGCAATTTGATAATCTACCGAAGTCCTGTGCTCTATATTTTACGCTCTCTAAAAATTCTTTTGAAGAAATTATTGTTTTTGATTCCTTGCTTGATGGATTATAAAATTGAGAAGAATAAGCTTTAACTGCTTTTATTTTTAAATCCATTTGGGAGGAAATATCAATAACAAAATCAGGCGTCAAATTATTAAATTGAATGTAATGATAAATAAATTTTGGCCTCCAAACTTCTTGATTTGTATTAATCTTTTCTAATCCTGCTAAAAAAGAAGCATCTACAGTTATATTTGAAGATCTAGCATGATCAGGATGTCTATCAGATAAAGCATTAGTTACAACTATATCTGGTTTATACTTTCTAATTTTTTTAATTAAATCAAATTTATGAGATTCATCATCTTTAAAAAATCCATCTTTAAAATTCATGTTTTCACGAATATCTAAAGACATAATTTCTGATGCATCTTTAGTTTCTTTATCTCTTATTGCAATACTACCGCGTGTGCCTAATTCTCCTCGAGTTAAATCAATAACTCCAACTTTCTTACCATTTTGAATTTCTTTGATTAAAGTACCTCCACATCCAAGCTCAACATCATCTGGATGAGCTCCAAAGGCTAAAATATCTAATTTCATTTATATTTTTTTTTATATTTAATCTTCGCTAGTACAGTACTTACAATCATAATTGCTAATAAATAATAAACAAATTTTGGTATTGGCATTGGATCTCCAGCAGCATAAGAATGCAATCCTGATAAATAATAGTTAACACCAAAATATGTCATAATTATAGTCCAAATTGCAAACATAGAAACGGAGTTAAATACCAAAGTATTATTTAATTTTGGTATAAATCGCATATGAAGAATAAATGCATAAATCAGTATACTTACAAGAGCCCAAGTTTCTTTTGGATCCCATCCCCAATATCTACCCCAAGATTCATTTGCCCATACACCTCCAAGAAAAGTACCAATTGTTAACAAAACAAGACCTAACTCAATAGTTTTTTCATTAATTATTTTCAACTCACTCAACACTGTTTTAACTTTTTGAAAATTTTCTTTTGATTGAAAAATAATAAGACACAAAGACAAGAAACCTAACATAAATGCTAAAGAAAAAAAGCCATATGACGAAGTAATTATGGAAACATGTATCATCAACCAATATGAATTTAATACTGGTACTAAATTTGTTATTGTCGGATCAAGCCAATTAAGATGAGCAACCATTAAAATTAAAGCTGAAACAATTGCAGTTGCTGTTAGTGGCAACATAGATCTTTTGTTAAATATCCACCCAGATAGCATTGTAGCCCAGGCAATGTAAATCATAGACTCATATCCATTACTCCAGGGAGCATGATTTGAAATAATCCATCTGACAATAAGACCTCCAGTGTGTAAAATAAAACCAAACATTATAAAAAAGCTTATTAGCTTTACTAACTTGCTTAACAATTTTGAGTTATTAAAAATTTGTAAAATAGAGAATATTAAAAGTAAAAAACCGAAGGTAAAATAGTAAATAAATAAACGTGAAAATATTTTAGACTGATTATAAATAATTTCAAGATCTACTTTTGCTTTTGATGGTAATACTTCAGTACCATATCTTTCTTGAAATTTATTAATAAACTGAACAATTGTATCTGTATAATTCCATTGATTTGTTTCAAGACTTTCTTTTAGAGTGTTAAAATATAAGGGCATGATTGTTGCAACAAACAAAGAATCTTTTCCAGAAAACAAATTAGATTGAAGGGAAGAAACCCAAGTATTATTTTCATCATCAGGGACAGGAAAAAATCTAAAAATACCGCCATTGAAAATCATAAAACAAATATTAATTCTTTCATCAACTCTAATTATGTCTTTTTCAAATTGTGAGCGATCTTCAACAGGCATTGCATATGCTGATTCAACGTCATTTAAAATTAAATAGTCTCCATCAGAGTTGAAAAAATCAGTAATCTTTAACAAAGTTGATCGAGAATTAAGATCTGGTGCTTCAAGTAAAGTTCTTAGTTTCTTAGATGAAACTTTAATTAAATTAACATTGCTCCAGTGTTTTGGACTACTCATCATTCCTAAAATTGTTTGAGTAGATGTTAAAGTGTTATAATTATCTTTTCCAGTAATTTTTCTAAGATATTCTGAACAGAGAGTATTTACTGGCTTTAATCTTCCCCCATTATCTTGTATAACTAACTGTTGGAATTTATTAGCATGATCTAATGCTACAGGCTGATGAGCGTCAACTTTAAAACATGTAAATAATAATATAAAAATCAGTGGATTTTTAATATTCAATTTTTGAAGTTGTTTTCTTAAAAGACTAAATCTTGATTTCTTTGCGAAAAGAACAAGAATAAATCCTAGAGAAAGTAAAAAATACCCAACGTATGTAATGATCGTTCCCCACCAATCATGATTAACAGACAAGATAGTACCTTTTTCGTCTTTATCATATGAGGATTGAAAAAATCTAAATCCTTTATGCTGTAATACGTTATTCATATATATTCTATAATCTGTTTCTGTATATTGATTATTCTTAACCAATTCATCTATATTATCTTTAGAAATATTCTTAAAATCTTGATCATATTTTTTTTTCTTATCTAATATTGTTACTTCTGCAGCATACGAACTAGGACTTTGTGAGCCAGGGTATCTTTCAAGTTGAAAATCTCTTAAATATAAACTAAATGGTGTTTTGTAGTACTTGGAACCGTACGATAATGAAAAATTTATTCCATCAATAGTAAACTCTTCTTTCTTTCCCTCAAAACCTTTTCCACCACTTAACTGAACTATTTTCTGCTTACCATTTGACTCAACTTTAACAATCAACATATCATCTGATCCATCTTTCATCTTTTTTGAACCATTAACTTTTTTAAGCATTCCATTTTCCACATATTCTTTTAAAACAAAATTTAATCCGTTAGTAGTATGTAGAGCTTTAGAATTAAAAGAAAAATCAACTAGTTTATTAATTTGATTTTTTTCTCTGGTTAACATACTCATTGTCTCTAAATCATATGGGGAATTACAAACTAAAACACCACTACTATCTTTAATATTAATTGCTCCTGCAACTGGATTATTAAAAGTAAAAATTTCATCTTTAATTAATTTCTGTTCTTTATCTCTTAGAAACTCAGATTGCATTCCATTGTCACCAGGAACCACTAAATGAATAAGTTTATTATTAATTTCAGGATTTACTATTAAAGAGTCTTTTACATCAACTAAAAAATCTTGATAGCTTACCTTTATTTCATTTATAAAGTTTAATGTGAAGGAAAAATTATTTTTTGTTATTGGAGATAAAAATAACTTCTTCTCATAGTTTAATTGTTGTGCAGGTGCTTTGGTTTTCGGATTATAGTTGTTTACATGAACTTTTAAGAATGTATCATCCGATATAAAAGAATCACTACTTTCACCCTCTCGAATATGCATCATCCCTTCATAGCTAACGTATCTAGTTATTGCTGATCCAATTAAAATAACAATAAAGGATAGATGAAATGTTAATGCAGCTAATTTTTCTTTTCTAAATAAGTTAAAACGAAATAGATTAGCTATTAAATTAACAGTTAGCAATAACAAAATCAATTCGAACCACCACTTATTAAAAATCAGTGCTTTAGCTGCTGACCTACCAAAATCATTCTCAATAAATGTTGCATAACCAATTACTGCTGCAAAAAGCAGTAATAAAAATGTCATAAATTGCATTGACAAGAGAAGATTTGTAATTTTTTTAAACATAAATAAGATATGTTACAAAATTACTAATAATTATTAGATTTGCATGTAAATAATCCAAATGAAAAACATATCAATTATTGGATCTGGAAATGTTGCTACAAATCTAGCATTAAGCTTAAAAAAAAATTTTTTTTGTATACATCAAATTTATAGCAGAAATATAAAAAATGCAGCGAATCTTGCTAGTTTAGTTAATGCAAAATACACATCAAAAATAACTGAAATTGAAAAAGTAGATTTAATAATAATAGCAGTTTCTGATGATGCGATAATTCAAATTATAGAAAATTTAAAAGGAACAAATATTGTTCATACTTCAGGAAGTGTTGGTCTTGATATATTTAACAATAAATATAAAAATTATGGTGTTTTATATCCTTTACAAACTTTTAATAAAAAAAATGCAGTAGATATTAAACATACTCCTATTCTAATTGAAAGTAACAATTTTGAGTTTGAGAAAAAACTAGTTAAAATTGCAAGTATAATATCTGATAATATTTTTATTTTAAATTCTGAGGAAAGAGAAAAAATCCATTTAGCCGCTGTATTTGCATGTAATTTTAGCAATCATATGTACACTATTGCAAATAATATTTTAAAAAAAACTAATGTTGATTTTTCAATTTTAATGCCTTTAATTAAACAAAATATTTCTAAAATTAAAAACAATAATCCTCTAAAAGTACAAACAGGACCTGCTAAAAGAAAAGATTTTAATGTAATCAAAAAACATATACAACAAATCAACGACAATCAAATTAAGATGATATATAAACTTATCACACAGTCAATAATTGAAGCAGATGAAAAAATTCAACCAAATGAATGATTTGAAACATTTATTTAAATTAATAAGATTTAAAAATTTAATGATTATTGTAAGTATTCAACTTTTAATAAAGTTCTGTATTGTCAACCAATTTGTTGATAATTATTCTTTGAATTGGATTGAATTTCTTTTATACCTAACAGCAACAATTACAATAGTAGCAGCTGGTTATATAATTAATGATATATATGATATCGAAGCAGATTTAATAAATAAAAAAAATGATGTTTTAGTAAACAAATATATTAATGAAAAAAAGGCATATAAATATTATTTCATTTTTAATTTAACGGGGATTGTATGTGGCTTAATTGTAAGCTTATTGTTAAAAAAAATATATTTATCATTAATTTTTATCTATTTTGTTTTTGCATTATGGCAATACTCAAAAAAATTAAAAAAATCATTTTTAATGGGAAACATTCAAGTTTCATTTCTTGTTGCATTAAGCATAATTAATATTATTATTTTTGATATCAACTTAGATAATATAAGCAATGAAAATAAATTTTATACACAAATTATCTTAATTTATGCTAGTTTTTCATTTATAACAACACTAATAAGAGAAATTAATAAAGACATTGAAGATATTAAAGGAGATTTAACAATTAACGCTTTAACATTACCAATTAAAATTGGAGTAAAAAAAAGTGCTATTTTAAATTGTTATTTTATAATAATGACTGTGATCTTTGTTGCTTGTATTCAATATTTACAATTAAAAAATCTTTTTTTGTCTAATAATAGTTGGGGAGTTGATTCTTTTTCAATATTTTACTGTTTTGCTTTACAAATTTTATTATTAAAATTATTATATAAAACATATAACGCAAAAAACAAATCAGATTTCATTTACAATAGTAAATTATCAAAAAAAATAATGATAATTGGAATTTTATCAATACCTTTTTTTACATTTATTTATGCTTAAAAACTTAAAAAAATATAAAGTTATTCTAGGCTCTAATTCTCCTAGAAGAAAAAAATTATTGTCAGAGCTCAACATAAATTTTGATACAATTGCAAGTAAAACAAAAGAAACGTACTCAAACTCAATAAAAAAAGAAAAAGTTGCAGAACATTTAGCTCACAGAAAAGCATTAAACATATCTAAATTAAAATTACCAGATAATTATCTATTAATTACTGCAGACACCACTGTTTTAATTAACGGGAAAATATTAAATAAACCAAAAAATATAAATCAAGCTCAAAAAATGCTTCAAGAAATTAGCAACCAATCTCATCAAGTCATAACTGGAATATGTATCAAGACTAAAATAAATGAAGTTCTCTTTTCTGTTAGTTCAGAAGTTATTTTCAATAAACTATCGCTAGATGAAATATCATACTATATAAAAAATTTTAAACCTTTTGACAAAGCTGGTAGTTATGGTATTCAAGAATGGATTGGTCATATTGGTGTAAAAACTATAAATGGGTCATATACAAATATTATGGGTTTTCCAACAAATAATATTTATGAAAATCTTAAAAAAATATTTTAGGAAGTTAATTTATTATATTTGTAAAAATCATTCATATAAAATTTTTAGTATGAAAAATATAATCAAAATATTTATTGTTTTAATATTAGTGCAAAGTTGTACTCCTATGAAAAAAATAACCTATTTGAACAATAGCGAATCAGGAAAATGGGATATTTCACCAATTCCGCCAAAACACCAACTTGAAATTGGTGATGTTCTGATGGTCAAAGTTATAAGTAGAAACGAAGAACTAAATAATCTATTTAATATTGAAAATAATACTAATAGTGCAAACGAAAAGCTAACAAGTGCAAATCTTTACCTAAACGGTTTTACAATTTCTCAAGACGGTACAATAGACATACCTAATGTAGGAAAAGTTTACATACTAAATCAAACTATAGACGAGGCCAAAGAAACAATTTTAAAAGTTGCAAACGATTATTTAATTAATCCCTTTGTTATTGTAAAACTTGCAAATTTTGAATTTACAATCTTAGGAGAGGTAAACTTACCTGGAAAATATCCTATATACAAAGAATCTATCACAATTTATGATGCAATCGCTATGGCTGGAGATATAAATGATTTTGCTGATTTAAAAAAGGTGAAAATAATTAGGTCAAACAAAAACAATAAAAAAACGTATAATATAGATTTAACTCAAGCAAACATTATGACATCTGACTTTTTTTATTTAAAAAACAATGATTTAATTTACATACAACCTTTAAAATATAAAGGTTTTAGAAAGTCTCAATCACAAACATTGTTATCTGTTTTAACAACGGTAGCAATTTTATTTAATGTCTATCTCAAAGCTACAGAGTAAATGAATAACAAAGATCTTAACGAAGAAAAAATAGATATAAAAGGAATATTTTTTAGTTATATGACTTATTGGTATTTTTTTCTACTATCTATTTTATTTTTTATTTTCCTAGGTTTTTTAATTAACAGATATACAGTTCCAGAGTATAGTGTTTCTTCAACCTTGTTGATTAGAGATGATAGTAACACTCAACTTGGAGCTGAAAACATATTAGAAGGTTTAGAGTTGTTTAGTGGTAAAAAAAATCTTAAAAATGAAATTGTAATTTTAAAATCATACTCGGTTACAGAACAAATTGTTGAAGAACTTAATCTTGGTATTTCTTATTTTAAAAAAGGTTTCATAATTTCAAATGAATTGTTTAATAACAGTCCTTTTATTGTCTCGGTTGACTCAACTAAACTACAAGTAACTGGAACAAAATATGAAGTTGATTTTGTTAATGAAGAATCTTTTAGATTGAGATTTAGGGCTAAGGATAAGTATGCATACAATGTTATTAATCAAAAATTTGAAAAAAGTAAGCCAGTTGATATAAATTTTGATGAAGAATATAATTTTGGAGAAACTATTAGTTCACCTCTTTTTACATTTTCAATAAACAAAACATCTTTTTTTGATTTTGATCAAATCAAGAGAGAAAATAAAAAATTCTCTTTTAAATTACATCCTAAAAGACAATATGCACAAAAACTAATTAAAGAAATAAATATTAATCCTATTAATAAGGAAACATCAATCTTAAAGCTATCAATTAAAGGAAGTAATCCGAAAAAAAACATAGAAATACTAGACAAATTAACTGACATATATATTCGAAGCGGATTAAATGAAAAAAATATTATGGCAGTTAATACTATTAATTTTATTGACAATCAACTCAGTATTATTGGGGACTCCTTGTCTTTCATTGAAAATCAATTAGAAAAATTTAGACTTGAGAATCCAAACTTAGAAATAGTTGATAAAGAATTTGGAACATACTTTCAAAAACAAAAATTAGATAACTCCTTATCTGAACAATCTGTAAATATTAAATATTATAAATCTTTACTAAACTACTTAAAAGATGAATCTAATATAAACAGTATTGTATCACCAACCTCTATGGGTATAAGTAATCCAGAACTTAATAGTCTCATTAATCAATTATTAGTTTTATACTCAAACAAAGGAGAACTTGAAATTACTACAACAGATAAAAACCCAAGTTATCAAGCAGTTTTAGCTCAAATAGAGCATACCAAACAAACAATTATAGAAAATATAAAAAATCTAATATCGTCAGCTGCTATTTATGAAAATGATCTAAAAAATAGAATCAATCAATTCAATTCAAAAATCAATAAACTACCTGAAGCTGAGAAAAAATATATTATTTTAAAAAGAAAATACCAATATAATGAACAAACAGCTATTTATCTTCAACAGAAAAGATATGAAGCATCATTAGCTAAAGCTGGCACAGAATCAGATCATAAAGTAATTGATGCTGCTAGACTAGATAGTCAAAGACCTATAAAACCTAAGAAAACATTAACATATTTTCTTATGCTAATTACAGCTTTTTTTGTGCCAATTAGTATTATTTCAATTAAAAGATTTTTTAGCGATACAATAAACACAAAATCTGATATCAAAAATAATTCTTCAGTACCAATTATAGGACTTATTGGTCATAGTGATAAATCAACAAGTTTAGTAGTTCCAAATTCAACAAAATCTATAATTACGGAATCGTTTAGATCATTAAGAACAAATATTCAATATATAGCAGCGGATAAAACAAAAAAAATTATATCCGTTACATCTTCAATTGGAGGAGAAGGCAAGACATTTGTTACCATGAACTTAGCCTCGATTTTTGCTCTATCTAATCATAAAACGGTATTAATTGGCGGGGATTTAAGAAAGCCTAAACTTCACAATAGTTTTAAAGTGGATAAAAATCAAGGACTAAGTAATTATCTAATCAATAAATCAAATTTAGAAGACATAATAAATAAGACAAATATTAAAACTTTAGATGTAATTGCTTCAGGACCAATACCTCCAAATCCAGCAGAACTATTGGATAGCCCTAAAATGAACGAATTGTTAACTATTTTAAATGAAAAATACGATTATGTAATTATTGATACTCCTCCTATTGGCTTAGTAACTGATGGTGTTATATTAATGCAATATGCAGATGCTAATCTATACATTGTTAGACATAATTATTCAAAAATTAAATCTTTAAGTGTAGTAAATAATATTTCTAAAAATAAAAACATATCAAATTTAAATATTGTTATTAATGATTACACACAAAATGAAGGATATGGGTACGGATATGGTTATGGATATGGAAATGATGGGTACGGATATTATGAAAAAGATGATGAATAAATTTAATATGCTTTTTGTATGTGCAACAAAAAGATAACACTTCCTATTGCTTTAACACCCATAGTATTATTAATTTTTTTATTGATAATTAACATAATTATTTTTGATAGTGCTATAAGCATTGCAGGCCAACTTTCACTAATTATTTCTTCCATAATAACAATTTTTATTGGACTACAATACAAAATAAAATGGCAAGATATTCTTTATGCGATTAAAAAAAATATTAGAACTGTTATACCAGCACTAATTTTGCTTTTATTAATTGGTGGTTTATCAGGAACTTGGTTAATTTCTGGCATAATACCTGCAATGATATTTTATGGATTAAAAATATTAAATCCAGATAGTTTCTTATTTATTGTCGCAATAATTTCTGCAATTATATCTGTAGCGACCGGAAGCTCATGGAGTACAATAGCTACTGTTGGAATAGCATTTTTAGGTATTGGAACTGCAATAGGAATTCCTACAGGAATAGTAGCAGGAGCTATTATTTCAGGGGCATATTTTGGGGATAAAATGTCACCATTATCAGAAACAACTAATATGGCTGCAGCTGTTTGTGAGGTAAATTTATTTGATCATATAAAATATATGATGTACACCACCATACCTTCTTTTTTAATTACGCTAATTATATTTTTAATAATAGGACTAAATTTTGAAACTAATATTTCATCTCATCAAATTGATGAGGCTTTAAATATTATATCAAATAAATTTGAAATCAATTTATGGCTTTTTCTTGTTCCTATTTCTGTAATAATTTTAATTATAAACAGAGTGAGTGCTGTAAAATCATTATTTGTAGGAACTTTACTTGGAAGCGTATTTGCAATTATCTTTCAACAAGATATTTTATTTGAGATTTCTAATTTGAACAAGAAAAATTTCATTTCACTACTATCTGCTAATTTAAATGCAATAACCGGAGATATTAATTTTTCCCAAATTAACACTGATATAAACGAAGTGTTTAATATTCCTGAGGATGAAAGATCAAGCCTATTAAAATCAAGTGGTATGTATGGGATGCTTAATACTATTTTACTTATGATTTGTGCAATGATATTTAGTGGATGTATTGAAAGCACTAAAATACTTACAACAATTTCAAAACCGATAATTAGATATGCAAAAACAAACAGCAAGTTAATTGGAGCTAATGTCGGGACGTGTGTTTTCTTTAATATAACAACATGTGATCAGTATATGAGTCTTGTAGTTCCAGGTAGAATGTTTTCCGGTTCATACAAAGACAATAAACTAGCACCTGAAAACCTTAGCAGAACAATAGAAGATAGTGGAACTGTGACTTCTGTTTTGATTCCATGGAATTCATGCGGCGCAACACAGTCAGCTGTTTTGGGTATAGCAACTTTAACTTATCTTCCATTTTGTTTTTTTAATATATTATCGCCAATAATGACACTAGTTTTTTCTCGATATGCAATCAAAATAAAAAAACTTAATTGAAAATATTCTTTAATTTTTGAATAGTAAAATCTATATCATCAAAAGTGTTATATTTTGAAAAGGAAAATCTAATTCCAGTTCTTTTAGCATTTGGATCAAAATAAGATAATACATGTGAGCCTTTATTTGATCCAGAAGCACACGCACTCCCACCACTACAAGAAACTCCTGCAATATCTAAATTAAATAATAGCATCTCACTATTTTTTGTTAATGGAAAGCTAACAGTAAGAACCGTATAAAGACTATTATCCAAATCATTACTATTAGAAAAAAATTGTACATCAGGAATATATAATTTTAACTTCTCAATCATATAAGATTTTAATTTTTTAATATATGTCATATCATTATCTAAATTCTCATATGCTAATTGCATAGCTTTAGCTAAAGCTGAAATTGAATGAATATTTTCAGTTCCGGCACGCATATTTCTTTCTTGAGCACCACCAATAATAAAAGGAGAAATTTTGACGTTATCAGATATATAAATAAATCCTATTCCTTTTGGGCCATGAAATTTATGAGCAGATGCAGCTAAAAAATCTATATTGATTTTTTGTAAATCTATGTGATAGTGTCCGATTGTTTGCACTGTATCAGAATGAAATATAGCATTATAATTTTGACAAATAAGACCTATTTTCTTTATATCTTGAATTACACCGACTTCATTATTTGCATGCATGATAGAAACAAACGTTCTTGAATTGTTTTCTAATAAATTTTCTAAATCAGAAAAAGACACAAGACCATTTTTATCCAATTTGACATATGAAAGTTTTATTTTATTTTCTTTTGCTAATTTTTCTAAAGGATATAAAACTGCATGATGTGAAATTCTTGATGTTATTGCATGCTTAATATTATAGTTTTCAATACTCATTTTAATTGCCATATTATCTGATTCTGTTCCTCCAGATGTAAAAAAAATGTTTCGCGGATATGTATTTAATATTTTAGCAATTATTGTTCTAGATTCCTCAACAATAGTTTTAGATTTTCTTCCTTCAGAATGAGTTGATGATGGATTAGCAAACTGATGTTTCATTAAAGAGGACATCAATTCAATAATTTCTTTTGAAATTGGAGTAGTGGCTGCATTATCTAAATATACTCTTTTCATGTAGTAGTAAGTTCAATAAAGTTTATAATTTCTTCAGCTAATTTTTGTGATTTCCTTTCAGATGTACTTTCAGCATATATTCTGATTATGGGCTCAGTATTTGATTTCCTTAAATGGATCCACTCATTGTCAAGGATAATTTTTACACCATCAATTGTATTAATTTTATATTTCTTATACTTTTTAGTAACTGAACTAAACACAGCATCTAAATCAACTGATTTATCTAATTTAATCTTGTTCTTTGAAATAAAATAATTAGGATAGGATTTTCTTAACTCACTTGATTTAATTTTCTTTTTAGCTAAGAAAGTTAAAAATAATGCTACTCCAACTAATGCATCTCTACCGTAATGTATTGAAGGGTAAATGACACCTCCATTACCCTCACCTCCAATTACAGCATTTGTTTCTTTCATTTTTTGCACAACATTTACCTCACCTACTGCAGATGTATTATATTCACAATCATATTTTTCTGTAATATCTTTAAGGGCCTGTGTCGATGATAAATTAGACACAGTATTTCCAGGAGTATTTTGTAATATATAATCTGAAACAGCAACAAGAGTATATTCTTCACCAAACATGCTGCCATCTTCGCAAATAAATGCTAATCTATCTACATCAGGATCTACAACTATACCTAAATCTGCTCCTTTCTTTACAACTAGATTTGAAACATCTACTAAATTTTCAGGCAATGGTTCAGGATTATGTGGAAACTTCCCATTTGGCTCACAGTATAATTTTATACATTGGACACCTAGTTTATTTAATAGTTGTGGTATAATAATACCTCCGGTTGAGTTAACTGCATCAAGAACAACTTTAAATTTTGCAGACCTTATTAAATCAACATCAACTAATGGTAAATTTAAAATCTTATTAATGTGAATATCGTTATAATTATCAATTTTAATGTAGTTACCAAGAAAATCAACTTTATTATATAAATAATTTTCTTGTTTTACAAAACCTAAAATTTTATTTCCATCTTCATTTGACAAAAACTCCCCTTTATTATTTAGAAGTTTAAGAGCATTCCATTGCTTAGGGTTATGACTTGCAGTAATTATTATACCTCCTGCTGCTTTCTCCAAAATTACTGCCATCTCAACAGTTGGAGTTGTTGAAAGACCCAAATCTTTAACATTCAATCCACAAGACATCAAAACTCCTGATACAATATTTCGCACCATCAGACCTGAAATTCTTGCATCTCGTCCTATAACTATTGTGTTTTTATTTTCATTATTGTTAGAAACTATCTTATTTTGTTTACTTTTAATAAAATTTGCATAAGCAGTTGTAAATCTAACAATATCAACAGGCGATAATGAATCACCAACCATACCTCCAATTGTTCCTCTAATTCCTGAAATTGATGTTATTAAAGTCATGCTTTTTTTTATAACAAAACTACATAATTAAAATTATTGTTACTTAACTATTGTTATCTTTGTTTAATGTTAAATATATTATCTCAAATACCCGCAAGATTTAAAAAACCTAGAAAAAAAGGGTTAACAATGATGATGGATAAAGGTTTAAGTTTTAATCAAGCCAAAGAATTTCTTGAAACTTGCTCAGAATACACTGATATCATTAAATTAGGATTTGGAACAAGTTTAATAACTCCAAACGTTAAAAATAAAATCAAACTGTATCAAGAAAATAATATCCACGTTTATTTAGGTGGAACATTGTTTGAAGCATTTGTTATTAGAAATCAAATTGAGGAATACAAAACACTTTTAAAAAAATTAGACTTAAACATGGTTGAAATATCCGACGGTAGCATTAATTTAAATCATAAAACAAAGTGTAATTATATTAAAGATTTTAGTAAAAATTTTACAGTTCTTAGTGAAATAGGTAGCAAGTCAGATAATCAAGTCATTGCTAGTGATTGGACAATACAAATGAAAAATGAGTTAGAAGCTGGTAGCTGGAAAGTAATTGCCGAAGCTAGAGAAAGTGGAAATATAGGTGTTTTTGATAATTTAGGTAAAACAAAAACTGATTTAGTTGACAAAATTATTAATGACATTGATGAATCAAAAATTATTTGGGAAACACCACAAAAAACACAACAAGTTTGGTTTATCAATAAATTTGGAGCTAATGTCAATCTTGCAAACATCTCTCATTCTGACATAATCCCTCTTGAAACTCTAAGACTTGGGATCAGAGGTGATACACTTAATAATTTTATAACTAATTAATAATTATCAAGTGTTAAAAATAAAGAAGGTACATATCAAAAAAAATCAAAAACTAATTTTATTTCTTAAAGGAATTGCAATGGGTGTAGCTAATATTATTCCTGGAGTTTCTGGTGGTACTATCGCTTTGGTTACTAATATTTATGAAAGACTTATTAATGCACTTAAGAAGTTTGATTTAACTGCTATTAAGCTTTTACTATCAATGGAGTTTAAAAAGTTTGCTGAACATACGGATTTAATTTTTCTGACTTGGTTATTTAGTGGAAGTATATTTGGTGTATTTAGCGTTGCTAAGTTATTTGAATATATGTTTGAATTTTATCCAATTATGATATGGTCTTTCTTCTTTGGACTAATTTTAGCATCTGTATACTTTATAGGTAAAAAAATTAATAATTGGAGTATTTATAATTTTATAATTTTCATTTTCGGTGCTATTGTTGCAACGTCTCTTTTATTTTTAGAACCTGCAAATGAAAACGACAACCTAATATTTATAATACTATGTGGAATTATCGGAGTTAGTGGAATGATGCTTCCTGGTCTATCAGGTTCTTTTATTTTAATTCTAATGGGAAATTATGAGTTAATTTTAGTTTCTGCGATATCAGAATTTAATTATATAATTCTATCTTTTTTTTTAATAGGATCAGTTTTAGGATTAGTAATATTTTCACATATTATCGCTCATTTGTTAAAGAAGTACAAAGATCAAACATTATCTATTTTAACAGGCTTCATCTCTGGATCTCTATTAATTGTATGGCCATGGAAAAAAATAAAAAGTTCTGATATTTCAATAGAGAACAAAGACAACTTGTTAGCATATACCTGGTCTCTTCCTGAAAATTTAAGTCTTGAATCACTTTTCTCTCTATGTTTGATGTTTTTTGGTTTTTTGATAGTTTATTTACTCGAAAATATTGACAAAGGAAAATGAAAGTATATGGATTAATTGGTAAAAAATTAGACCATTCATTTTCTTTAAAATTTTTTAATGAAAAATTTAAAAATGAAAAAATATCTAACGTTATCTATAAAAACTTTGAAATCAATGATGTAAAGGACTTTAAGCAAATAATAAATCGAACAAATATTTATGGACTTAATGTTACAATTCCATATAAACAAACAATTATTCCATATTTAGATGCTTTATGTCCAGAAGCTAAAAAAGTTAATTCTGTAAATACTATTAAAATTTATGAAAACAAATTAATTGGCTATAACACTGACATAATTGGATTTGAACATAGTATTAATACTCTTAAAAAATATAAAAAGGCAATTATTCTTGGTAATGGCGGTAGTTCTCAGGCTATTCAACATGTTTTAGATAAATTAAACAAAGAGTTTATTGTTATTTCAAGAACTTCTAAATATAACTACACGTACATTGATTTTAATTTATTAAAAACACACAAGTTAATTATAAACACTACACCACTAGGAATGTTTCCAAAAATTGAAAAATATCCAAATATTCCTTACCAATATCTAGATAGTTCCCACTATCTTTACGATTTGATATACAACCCACCAATTACAAAATTTTTAGAAGAAGGAATTAAAAAAGGAAGCAAAACTAAAAATGGATTAGACATGTTAAAAAAGCAAGCAGAAGCTTCGTGGAATATTTGGAACACTCAAAAATAATAGTAATATTGTAAATAAATTGATGCGTTGAAAAAATTAGATATTATAGAATTAGATACACAAGATTTTACTGAGCTAACAAATCATGTAAAAAATATGATCTCTAATGATGATCCAATGAAGGTCTCAAAAGATATTGAGTTAGTTAAATCTATTTTTTATAAAAAATTTAATTATAAAAAATCAAATGAAAATATAACTGATAATGATTTAAAAGAAGAGGTCAGATTTAAAAAATTTTTGATAAAATTTAAAAAAAATAAAAAAAAATACAGAGAAAAAATTAACAATGAAGAAAAAAGAAATCTTATAGAAAAAGAAAATATCATAAATGAAATAAATCAATTGACTGAACAAAAAGAATTATTAAATAGTACATTTTCAAAATTTAGATCTCTACAAAAAAGATGGTTTGAAATTGGATTTGTTCCAATTGAATTCAAAACTGATATATGGCAATCCTATAATCATAATGTTGTTAAATTTTATGACTACATTAAACTCAATAAAGAATTAAGAGATATTGATTTCAACAAAAATTTCCAACTAAAAGAACAAATTTGTTTAGATGCAGAAAAGTTAATGAATGAAACATCCATTAACAAAATGGATATGTCTTTGCAAGATCTACATATAAAATGGAAAAAAATTGGTCCTGTCAAAAAAGAGTTTAGAAACAAAATGTGGGACAGATTTCAAAATATTAGCAAAGATTTAAATAAAAAAAAGAATGATTTTTTTACAAAAAGAAAAAAAATCGACAATGAAAAAGCTAAAGAAAAAAATGATATAAGCAAAAAAATAAAGTTTTTGGTAGATAAATCAAATTTAACTATTTCTGACTGGAAATCAAAAACATTAGAATGTGAAGAACTTACTAATAAATGGAAAAAAATAGGTAAGCTTGACAATAATAACAATAACAAAAAAGTATGGAAGGAGTTTAAAACTTCTCTAGACTATTTTTATAAAAAAAAGAGAACTTATTATGAAACCAAAAAACTAAAAGAAGTTACTTTAATAAATCGAAAAAAAGAAATTTGTCAAGAAGCAAAACAATTAAAATTATCAACTGAATGGAAAAAGAGTAGTGATAAATTAATTAAATTACAAAAAGAATGGAAATCAATAGCTTACACCAAAAAATCAAAACAATTATGGCAAGATTTTAAAAATTCAACAGATTATTTTTTTAAAAAAAGAAATGAAACATTCAAGAATACTAAACGCGAAGAAAGGAAGATAATAGAAGAAAAAAAGAAAACACTCGTAAAAATTAAAAACTTACCACTAACAACAAAAAAAGAAAGTTTAAATATTTTGAAAAATTACATTAACAATTGGTATGACGATAAGAATATTGTTTCAAATAAAAATTTAAACTCAAAATTTGATAATTTAATAATAGCAAAATATCTAGAAACAGGAATTGATTATCACACTGCAGATATTGACATTTACAAAACAAAAATAAAAAGTATTAAAAATAAAACAAAGTTAATATCTGAAGAGAAAAATTATTTAAATTCAAGTTTAGATATTTTGAAAAAAAAACTCTTACAATATCAGAACAATATTGACTTTTTATCAAATAACACTCAAACAGAATCTTTGTATAAAGAAGTGGAAGATAAAATAAATACCGTCAAACAGGATGTTGACCACATCAATCTTAAACAAAAAATATTGAACTATACCAAATGAATTTTGATTTAAAATCAAAATTTAAACCTGCAGGAGATCAACCTGAAGCCATTAAAAACTTATGTGATGGAATACATAGTAATATTGACTATCAAACTTTACTAGGTGTTACTGAATCAGGAAAAACTATTACAATAGCAAATGTAATTAAAGAAATTAATCAGCCAACATTAATACTTAGTCATAATAAGACACTAGCGGCTCAACTATTTAGTGAGTTTAAACAATTTTTTCCAAATAATGCTGTAGAATATTTTGTGTCATATTATGATTATTATCAACCTGAAGCATACATTCCTAGTACTGGATTGTATATTGAGAAAGACTTATCCATAAATGAAGAAATTGAAAAATATAGACTTAATACAACAACATCCTTACTTTCTGGCAGAAAAGATATAATTGTTGTTTCCTCTGTTAGTTGTATTTATGGAATTGGTAATCCTGAAGATTTTTACAATGGAATAATAAATATCGCTATTGGTGACTTAATTAGCAGAGAAAAACTACTTCAAAAACTAGTTAATTCGTTGTATCATAGAACAACAGAAAAATTTACAAGAGGTAGTTTTAGAGTATTAGGAGATACTGTTGATATTTTTTTAGCTCATAATGATTTAGCGTATAGAATTATTTTTTTTGGCAACGAAATTGAAGAAATTGAGAGCTTTAATACTGAAAATGGAAAAATAATTGAAGATCACAAGAGTATTACAATATATCCAGCAAATATTTTTATGACATCAAAAGAAAAAACACATAATGCAATTAAAGATATTCAAGATGATTTAGTTAAACGAATAGACTATTTTAATGATGTGGGACTCAAATTAGAAGCTAAAAGAATAAAAGAAAGAACTGAATTTGATATTGAAATGATTAAAGAATTAGGCTACTGTTCAGGAATAGAAAACTACTCTAGATATTTTGATGGAAGAAAATCTGGAAGCAGACCATTCTGTTTACTAGATTATTTTCCAAAAAATTATTTAACAGTAATTGACGAAAGTCATGTTACAATACCTCAAATAAGAGCAATGTTCGGTGGAGACAAATCAAGAAAAACAACATTAGTAGAACATGGTTTTAGACTACCAGCAGCAATGGATAATAGACCACTAACATTTGATGAGTTTGAACTTATTAGTAATCAAACTATATATGTTAGTGCTACCCCCTCAGATTTCGAACTAGAAAGGTCTAATGGTATAATTACAGAACAAATATTAAGACCAACAGGATTACTTGATCCAAAAATAGAAGTCAGAGATTCGAAAAATCAAGTTGATGACCTATTAAATGAGATTAATCTGCGGATTGAAAAAAAAGAAAGAATTTTAGTAACAACTCTTACAAAAAGAATGGCAGAAGAGTTTAATAAATATTTACATCGATTTAGTATTAAATGTAGCTATATTCATTCTGATGTTGATACATTAGAAAGAGTTGAAATTCTTCACGGCTTAAAAGAGGGAAAATTTGATGTTTTAATAGGAGTAAATCTACTAAGAGAAGGACTTGACCTACCTGAGGTAAGTCTAGTAGCAATTATGGATGCTGATAAAGAAGGGTTTCTTAGATCAGAAAGATCTTTAACACAAACTGCAGGTAGAGCAGCAAGAAATATTAATGGTCTTGTAATTATGTATGCAAAAACTATTACAAAATCTATGAAAAATACTATTGACAAAACCTCTTTAAGAAGAAAAAAACAATTAGAATTTAATAAAAAACATAATATTGTTCCTAAACCTATTATTAAAAAAGAGCATATTGCATTTGGTGAAAGACAAAAAATAAATTACGATAAACCAAATAAATTACAAACAATTGATGAAATAAAAAAACAAATAACAGTTGCAAAAAAAGAAATGCAAAGGATGGCAAAAGAATTAAATTTTGTTGAAGCAGCAAGAGTTAGAGATGAAATAAAAAATTTAGAAAAGCAATTAGATAACAAAAAACGGGCTTAAAGCCCGTTTTTTAATCATATATTGAATAATGTTAATTAAGCATTTACAATATTCTTAGCTACAGGGCCTTTCTCGCCATCAGCTGCTTCAAATGTTACTGAAGCTCCTTCCTTTAAGGTTTTAAAGCCTTCAACTTGAATTTCTTGAAAATGCGCAAAGTAATCAGTTCCATCAGAACCTTCAATAAAACCATATCCTTTACTTGCATTAAACCATTTTACTGTTCCTTCCATAATTGTTTTTTAAAATTTAATTAATACTAGTGGGAACAACCCCACAAAACACTTCAAAGATAATAAAATAATTAATATACTTCTTTATTAGCTGATTTGAGAGTATTTTGTAACAACATTGCAATTGTCATAGGACCAACACCTCCAGGTACTGGCGTAATATAACTACAAGAATCTTTAACCGAATTGAAATTTACATCTCCAAGCAGTTTCCAACCACTTTTTGTTTTGTCAGATTTAACTCTTGTAATTCCAACATCGATTATACACACTCCCTCTTTGATCATACTTTTGTCAATAAACTCTGATTTACCCAATGCAACGATTAAAATGTCAGCTTGCTTAGTAATATATTTTAGATTTTTTGTTCGACTATGAGTTAAAGTAACAGTGCAGTTACCTATTTCATTATTTTTCCCCATCAAAATACTAATTGGCAAACCTACAATATTACTTCTTCCAACTACCACACAATGTTTTCCAGATGTTTCTATATTATATCTTTTGAGTAGCTCAACTATACCTGCAGGAGTTGCAGAAATATAAGTTGGTAAATTTAACTGCATTTTACCTAAATTTATTGGATGAAAACCATCTACATCTTTCAAAGGGTTAATAGATTGAGTGATTTTTATTTCATTTATATGTTTTGGTAAAGGAAGCTGAACAATTAATCCATCTATATTGTCATTACAATTAATTTCTTCAATTTTTTTTAATAATTTTTCTTGGGAAATATTTTCTTCAAATCTAATCAAAGATGAAACAAATCCAACTTTTTCACAAGCCTTAACTTTTGCAGCAACATATGTTTCACTAGCACCATTTTCACCAACTAAAATAGCTGCTAGATGAGGTGGACGTTTATTTAGCTTTAAATTTCTCATTACTGATTCAGCAATTTCGTTTTTTATTTCGTCTGCCACTTTATTTCCATCTAATATTTCCATACTTATTTCATTCCAGGAATTCCTCCTCTTGATTGCATCATCTGCATCATTTTTTGAGCTCCACCACCTTGCATCATCTTCATCATTTTGCTCATTTGAGAAAATTGTTTAATTAATTGATTTACTTGTGTGATATCAGTACCACTTCCTAAAGCAATTCTTTTTCTTCTACTACCATTTAAAATTTTAGGATTTCTTCTTTCAAATTTTGTCATAGAATTAATAATAGCTTCAATACCTTTGAATGAGTCATCATCAACATCTACATTTTTCATTGCTTTATTCATACCTGGAATCATACCCATCAAGTCTTTAACATTACCCATTTTTTTAATTTGCTGAACTTGTTTTAAAAAGTCATCAAATCCAAACTGGTTCTTAGCTATTTTTTTCTGAACTTTTCTAGCTTCTTCTTCATCAAATTGCTGTTGAGCTCTCTCTACCAAAGAAATAACATCACCCATGCCTAAAATTCTACTCGCCATTCTTTCAGGATAGAAAACATCTAAGCCATCCATCTTTTCTGATGTACCAATAAATTTAATTGGTTTATCAACGACAGATCTTATTGTTAACGCCGCCCCTCCTCGAGTATCACCATCTAGCTTGGTTAAAACTACTCCATCAAAGTTTAATTTTTCATTAAAAGCTTTAGCTGTATTTACAGCATCTTGACCAGTCATGGAATCAACTACAAATAAAATTTCATCAGGACTAATACTATTTTTAACTGAATAAATTTCATTCATCATAACCTCATCAACAGCTAATCTACCAGCAGTATCAATAATAACAACATTTTGACCATTATCTTTAGCATGAGAAACAGCGGACTTCGCGATATTAACAGGATTTTTTTCTTCTCTATTTAAGTATACATCAACATTAACTTGATCTGCTAATACCTCTAGTTGATCTATTGCAGCTGGTCTATAAACATCACATGCAACCAAAAGTGGTCGTTTATTAAATTTTTGTTTTAAATACAATGCTAGCTTTCCTGAAAATGTTGTTTTACCAGAACCTTGCAAACCAGAAATTAATATAACTGTTAGTGAACTTTTTAAATTTATATCAGACTTTTCACTTCCCATTAAATCCGACAACTCATCTTTCATGATTTTTGTAAGTAACTGTCCAGGTTGAACAGCTGTTAGTACTTTTTGTCCAAGAGCCTTTTCTTTAACTTTGTTTGTAAACGATTTTGCAGTCTTAAAATCAACATCAGCTGCTAATAAGGCTTTTCTGATTTCTTTCATTGTTTGAGCAACATTAATTTCAGAAATACTTCCTTGTCCCTTTAAAACTTTAAAGGCTTTTTCTAGTTTATTTGTTAAATTATCAAACATTAATTATACTTTTAGACAAAAATAACTAATTCAAAAATTATTTTACGATTTCTGCATACAAATCAAAGTGATCAGCATTTTTTACAATAACATTAGCAAAATCACCAATTCTAACATATGTATTTTTCGATTCAACTAAAACTTCATTATCAACATCTGGACTATCGTGTTCAGTTCTTCCTATAAAATATTTACCTTCTTTTCTATCAAAAAGAACTTTAAATATCTTTCCTATTTTTGTTTGGTTTATATTATATGATATTTCAGACTGAAGATCCATAATTTCTTGAACTCTTTTAGATTTAACTTTTTCAGAAACATCATCATCAAGAGAAAAAGCTGATGTATTCTCTTCATGAGAATATGCAAATACACCTAATCTATCAAATTTAGTTTCGGAAACCCATTTTTTTAACTCTTCAAAATTTTCTTCAGTTTCTCCAGGATATCCAACAATTAATGTTGTTCTAATTGCAATACCAGGAACTTCTTTTCTAAATTTAGACAATAATTGATTCGTTTTTTCGAATGTTGTTCCTCTTTTCATTGATTTTAATATATTATCACTAATATGTTGAAGAGGAATATCAATATAATTACATACTTTTTTATTATTTCTAATCACATCTAAAACATCATTTGGAAATCCAGTAGGAAAAGCATAATGAATTCTAATCCACTCTATTTGATCAATTTTTGACAATTCTAAAAGAAGTCTAGCTAATTTTCTTTTTTTATAAATATCTAAACCATAATATGTTAAATCTTGTGCAATTAATATTAGTTCTTTAACACCATTAATTGCTAGCTTAGATGCTTCTTTGACTAGATCTTCTATTTTTTTTGACCTATGCTTGCCTCTCATAAGTGGAATAGCACAAAAAGAACATGGCCGATCACAACCCTCAGATATTTTTAAATACGCATAGTGTTTTGGAGTTGTAGTTAATCTATCTCCAAGTAATTCATTTTTATAATCAGCTCCCAATACTTTTAATAGTTTTGGCAAATCAGTTGTTCCAAAATATTGGTCTACATTAGGAATTTCTGTTTCTAAATCTGGTTTATATCTTTCAGATAAGCATCCAGTTACATAGAGTTTATCAATATAACCCTTTTCCTTTAGTTTTGCTTGAGTAAGAATAGTATTAATTGATTCCTGCTTTGCATTATCAATAAAACCACATGTATTAACAACAACAATATTCGCATCTTTTGAAACTGATTCATGCTCAACATGTATTTTGTTTGCAGATAATTGGCTCATCAACACTTCAGAATCGTAAATATTTTTAGAACAACCTAAAGTAATTATATTTATTTTATTTTTTTTACTTGATTTTGTTCGCATTTTTAAACAATGAATCTATAAATTCTAATTTATTAAACTCTTGAAGATCATAAATCCCTTCTCCTACTCCAATATAATTGACAGGTATTTTAAATTGATCAGAAATACCAATAATAACTCCTCCTTTTGCAGTTCCATCTAGTTTAGTTAAGGTGATTGAATCTACTTTTGTAGCCTTTGTAAATTGATTAGCTTGTTCAATAGCATTTTGTCCTGTTGAGGCATCTAGAACTAGCATAACATTGTGAGGCGCATCTGGAACTACTTTAGACATAACATTTTTAATTTTAGTCAATTCATTCATTAAATTTATTTTGTTGTGTAGTCTACCAGCAGTATCTATGATAACAACATCATAATTATTTGCTTTTGCTGATTGCAATGTATCGAAACAAACGGATGCAGGATCCGAACCCATTGATTGTTTAACAATATCAACCCCTACTCTTTCACTCCATATTACCAATTGGTCTACAGCTGCTGCTCTAAATGTGTCAGCAGCACCTAATAAAACTTTTTTTCCTTCTTTTTTGAACAAATTAGCTAATTTTCCAATGGTAGTTGTTTTTCCTACACCGTTAACTCCAACAACCATAATCACATGCGGAGTACTATTAAGATATATTTTTTGATCATTATTATCAAGCATTAATAATGAAATTTCATCTTTTAAAAAATTATTTAATTCAGATAAATTAATATATTTATCTTTTTTAACTCTATCTTCTAACTTTTCTATAATCTTTAGTGTAGTTTCTACACCAATATCAGAAGATATTAAAACTTCTTCTATATCGTCTAAAACTAGTTCATCAATTACTTTTTTCCCCGCAACCTGCTTAGCGAGTTTACTGAAGAAACTATCTTTTGTTTTTTTAATTCCAGAATCTAATTGTTTCTTCTTATCGTTGGCAGTTGGTTCATTTTCTTCATAAAAATTCTTTTTTGAACTACTATCTAGTAATAGTTTATTTTCAGAATTCTCAACTTTATCGGCTTTTAATTCAAGATTTACATTTGAGCTTTTGTTTACTTTTTCAATCTCAGTATTAACTTCTTTATTAATATTTTTTGGCTTTTCAGATTTATTTATATCTTTTTTATTTAAAACATTTTTTTTTGATGATAAATTTTCTTTCTTCTTATTATTTTCATCATCATTATTTTCATTAAATATTTTTTTAAACTTATCAAAAATTCCCATTATATTATGTTTATTATTTCATTAAAGAAAAAAAGCTCCTTTCGCATGAAAGAAGCTTTTAATAATTTGTTAAAAATATTTATTTCTTAACTAAAAAATCTTTTACCTTATCTTTAGGAACAATTTCACTTTTAAAAGAATAACTACCACTTTCATTCTTAACCATTTTAATTGCTTTAGTAAATGATTTAGCTCCTTTTTTTTGTAATGATGCTACAGTTTTCTTTGCCATATTATTCTATTTAATTTCTTTGTGTAAAGTCATTTTCTTCATTATTGGATTAAACTTTTTCAGTTCTATCCTATCAGGGGTGTTCTTCTTATTCTTTGTAGTAACATATCTTGATGTCCCTGGTAGTCCACTAGCCTTATGCTCTGTACATTCTAAAATAACTTGAATTCTATTTCCTTTTTTTGCCATTGATCTATTTTTTCAGATGCAAATTTAATAAATTAAACTAATTACATCTTATTTACTCTAATAAAAAATAAATCGTCTCTCACATTAAAAGTTTCAATATCAAAAAAACCAAGATCTAGTTCTTGCCATATACTTGTCGGGGAAAGAATTTTATCTTTTGTTCCATAATTTATTTTGACAGGCATATTAAAACCATCTATAGCTTTCCATTTATAAAGTAAAGTATAATGTGCTCCATGCTTTTGCAGCTTATACTCAAGTGTGGGAATTTGCCTATGATATAAATACTGCTTGAAAAATTTAGTTAAATCTAGTTCTGTTCTATCATTAATGTATTTAATTATTTCGACTCCATCAACGTTCTTATCTTTAAAATCAATTGAGATATCCTTTATTAACTTAAACCAACTAGAATCCTTATTTATTACATTTCGCAATGTATGTAACATTAAGGATCCTTTACTGTACATATCAGAACTACCCTTGAAGTTTAGATTATATTTGCCAATTATTGGCCTATCATTTTTAACGTTTTTCTTTTGATTATTTACATATGACAACATCTTATCATAACCATACATACATTCAACATAAAGTACTTCAGAATATGTACAGAACCCTTCATGAACCCACATATCAGCAATATCATTTGTAGTTATACTATTTCCCCACCACTCATGACCTGTCTCATGTAGTATAATAAAATCAAAATTTAAACTATCAATGTAAGAGATATTACCTCTATATCCAGCTAAATAATTATTACCATAAGCAATTGCAGACTGATGTTCCATACCTAAATAAGGTGCTTCAACTAATGCATAACCATCATTCCAATATGGATATTTACCAAAATAATTCTCAAAACATCTTAGCATAGGCTTAACTTGCTTGAAATGATTTTTAGCCTTAGCTAAATTATTTTTTAGAACATAATAATCCAACATCAATGTATCTTTATTTTTCACATAAATATCTGAAAAATGAATATAATCTCCAATATATAAAGTAACATTATAATTATTTATAGGATAACTAACAAACCAGCACGATTCTATTACGTTAGAATTTAAAACTTCACTAAAATATTCTTTCTGATTACGTAAATTTCCATTTGAAATAAATTGTAAAGAAGATCTTACTACACCTGTAATTTGCATACTATCTGGTTCATCTGATTGATGATCTTTACAGGGCCACCATGTACTTGCTCCAGTCCCTTGACACGAAACACTAATCCAGGGATTATTATTTTTATCCTGTTTCCAAGAAAAACCCCCATCCCAAGGTGGATTTTTAGCCTTTTTTGGTTGTCCTTCATAGTATACTTTAATTTTATGAAATTCATTCTTTTTTATCTGCTTTGGAAAATATATGTAAACAGCATCAAAATCTCTTTCAAAATTTAAATCTTTATTTAAAAATTCAATTTTATTAATTTGCATATTTTGGGCTAAATCAATTTGAATTTTATTGAAGTTTTCTTTTGCTTGAAAATGAATCGAATTTGAAGAACCTACAAGAGACTTACTATTTTCATCCACATTCAAAAATAAATCATAAAAAATCACATCGTAACATGTCCTTAATGAAGTTAAATTTCCTCTAAGGGAATCTTTTCTTGAAAAATTTTGGGCACAGATTGAATTTATAAGAAAAAAAGAAAGAAAAAAAGCAACAATACATCTCATAAAATAATTTACAAGAAATTACTTTTCCAAAATTATCTCACAAGATGAAGATTGAGTTCCTATTAATGGAATATCAAATGAAAAGGTTAAATTCATAGTTCCACTATTAGCATCAATAATTAATCCTGAACCCGATACACTAACTGGAAAATCCAGACCCATACCACCCATATCTAATTGTAAATCTTGAGAACTAACAATTACATTGCCATCATTATCTATAGTTCCCTCAACTTGATTCTCACTGATTTCAATGAAAATTATATTACCACCAGATCCATCCACTTCAATTGATTCAGGAAGCGCATCATTTAGTGAGATCATATCCCCTAGCACAGGAATGTTTAAATCATCGCAATTAGGATTAATATTCCACAATCCTTGTGCAATATCATATGCAATCAAACAACTACCATCATTTGAGGTAGCATCAGAATTATAATTCATTGCATTAGAATCTGTACAACCCAAAATAGGATCTTCTTCCTTTTTGCAAGAAATAAATGTTAAAATAATAAAGAATATTATTGTAATAGAATAGAAGTTTTTCATAGCCTTGCTAAGTATAATTTATACAATTATACTAAAATATTTCCATTAGCTTTTGCTTCTGCAAGAACTGAAGCTATTCCCTTTTTGTTTATTGTTCTTATTGCCTTTGCAGAAACCTTTAAAATAACTGTTTCACCTGTTTCAGGAACATAAAATTTTTTTGTTTGTAAATTAGGATAAAATTTTCTCTTAGTTTTGTTATTCGCATGAGAAACATTGTTTCCAACCATTACTTTCTTACCTGTTACTTGACAAATTCTAGACATAACTTTTTTTTTTGAGGTCGACAAATATACAATCTAAATCATTAATAATAACTTATTTTTTATTTTTTATGTAATTAAATAAAAAAAGTATTGCTTGCTCGACAGCATAATTAGTTATTTCAGATCTATTTCCTTTAAAAAAAAATTTTTTCGATACAGATTCTCTACGACAAGCTACTGCAATAAAAAAAGTGCCAATAGGACAATTTTTATTTCCGCCATTTGGACCAGCATAACCAGTTGTTGAAATAGAGTAATCTGAATTAAATTTATTTAAAGTATTAACTGCCATTTCTTTAGCAACTTCATAACTTACTTCTGTTTTTTCCATAATAATACTCATTGGTACTGATAAAACATCTGATTTAATACTATTTTGATACACTACTAATCCCCCTTTAAAGTAGCTAGAACTTCCTGAAACAGAAGATATTTTAGATGATAAAAGTCCTGATGTAAAACTCTCAGCAACTGCTAATGTAGAGGAATGTTTTAAAAGTAAATTATGAAGAAGATGCATAATTAAAACGAAACACTTGACTTATTCGCGAAGTTCTGCTTTTTGGGACGAATACTCATAACAGGAATTTCAGAATTATTTATTATATAACGAGCTGTAACACTAATATTTTGTGAAAGACTTAATTCTTCTTTTTTAGTCATAATCATAATTAAATCACCATCACTTTCTCTAGCGTAATTAAAGACAAAATCTCCAAGTGTTAATTTTTTATCACCAGAAACTAACTCAGCTGAACAACTAATACCAGCATTTTTAATAAATCTTTCAGCTTGATTTATATTTTTAATTAATAAGTTCTTATTGTGTTGGTTATCATCCAGTAGTACAGAAACTAGTCTTACTGTTGCATCCCAGTATCTAGCATACTCAATAGCATATGTAATTTTCTCTCGTGTTTCCTTCTCTAAATCTAATGGTAAAATAATGTTTTTACACCCATTTTTAAGATTTTGCCCCTTAATTGTGATTACTGGACACTGAGCAAGTCTAACAACACGCTCGGCGTTTGAACCAATAAACTTTTTAAACCCTTCTTTAGGTGATCCAGTCGTACCCATTACAATTAAATCGGTTGATATCATTTTTGAAACATCAATAATTTGATTATAAACATTTCCTTTAGAAACCATAACCTCAACATCAATATGATATTTAGAGTACATTTCTTCGGAGATCTGATTTAGTTTAGATTTAACCTTGTTTTGAAGTATATCAGTTTGATCATCTAAAAAGAGTGAACTTATTTTATTTTGTTCCTCAATTACAGAAAGTATATAAACTTTAGAATTTTTTATTTGAGCTATGTTACATGCTTGA
>Ga0160423_10000268_pt1 | contig 41926 bp, 28 predicted proteins | sample CRUFie14St8metaG_FD_108191 | JGI IMG/M metagenome (GOLD analysis project Ga0160423, IMG submission 108191) | Marine microbial communities from the Costa Rica Dome - CRUD Field 142mm St8 metaG | ecosystem: Environmental > Aquatic > Marine > Oceanic > Photic zone | place: Costa Rica: the Eastern...
TACGACATGGCGGTGCTGAAGATCAGGGGGAAGGAGGCGGACACGAACTTCCCGCGCGACAATTACCTGGAGGAGCTCCGCGAGATGCGCGCCAGCGAGATGAGCGTGGAGGACTTCATCGTGCGCATGAGGGACAGGGCCAAGAGGAGGTTCAAGGCGCTCAAGGAGGAGGAGCAGGAGAGGAGGGCGAAGTTCCTCGCCGGGCTGGTGAAGAGGCAGGCCAACGCTAGCGCCAGCGCGGCCAACCCTGCGTCTTGGCAGAGGTCAGCTCTTCCCGGCCTGCGGCCTGACCCGCTCCCTGGACGGGTCCTCCTTTACCGCCGCAGCGAGACCGCCAACGACGGCCGTGCGCTACCCGGGTTCCTGTGAGGATGGGTGGGCGAGGCTCCATGCTTGTGTGTATTTATTTTGATAAAACTTTATTATTGAACCTCCTCTTCCCTTCCTTTTTGTCGAAAAAATTATGGAATCGCGTTCTTCCTCTCGAGAGGCGGACCATGCCTTGCGGCGGATCATCCGAGAGCCGAGCTCTCGCCACCTTCTCCAGGCTCTCCGCTGCTGGCAGCACCGAGGCCAATCGCAAGCTGCAATTTCATTTTAAGATGCGTCGTGACCCTGCTCGGAAAAGATTCGCTCGGAGATGAAAACGAGCGTTACCATGAGCGGGAGCGTGTGAGAAGGCCAGATATGACCGAGACGATGGCGACGACGACGACGATGACGATGCCCCAGGCCGCGGTGCTGGTTCTGAGGCTACAGCAATGGAGGAGCGCGTCCAACAAAAACAAGAAGAAGTTCGACCTGGGCGCGCTGAAGGAGATCGTCGCCAGAGCGCACGGCCGCGCGTCGTGCCCCCCCCTCGCGGGCTTCGACTCCACCTCCCTTGGCGAGGAGAGCAGTGCCGGGTACTTTTCGGAGACAATCCGCCTTCACCTGCGTTATTACGGTGCAGAGGACGAGGAGGAGAAGGCACTCGCTGGCCTGCCCGGCTCGTTGATCCTCAAGTCCCAGGGCGCCTACAACGAGACCTTTGAGGAGATGGCGAACAAGGTAAGTGAGAATTTTGAGAGCCGTGTACTAGGTAAGCTCTTTCCTCGTTCGTCTCGTCTCCGCTTCTGACCTCATCTCTCTCTCTCTCTCTCTTTCTCTCTCTCCGGCGCGGGCAAGGTCGGCGCATTTGACAACGAGCACCTGTTCTACCATTGCCTGGCCAGAGCATTGCCGAGAGAGTGCCGGGACAAGTACCTGTGTTTGTGTTATCACAGCACCCCGCGCAGCATCCTCATGAGCGACCTGGGTCCCTCTCACGAGGTAAGTCTCCTCCTCCTTGCTGTCGTTCTCGCTTCTGACCTCGCTCTCCTTCTCGCAGGTGGTCAACCAGGAGGAGGGGATGGATTTCGACCTCGCCGCGGCCGCCATGGTCGCGGCTGCCGACCTCCATGCCCCGTTTTGGGAGAAGGGCCCGCCCGAGGGGGTGGTGAGATGCTCCGACCAGCAGTCATGGCTCTGCCTCATCAAGGAGAAGTCCATGAGCGTGTTTCGCAGGGAGAGGGCCGCCGGGCGAAGCGGGTTCTTGGGGGGCGACGCCGAGGACATCGGCGAATTCATTCACAGCAACGCTGACGCGATCTCCTTCTCCTTAACGCAGGCTCCTCAGACCCTGGCACACTGCGACTACAGGGCAGGGAACTTGATGAGGGAGAAGGGCGGCCGCGGGATCAAGGTTCTGGATTGGCAGACCTTTACCTACGGCCCCGGACTGTACGACGTGGCCAACATCGTGGTTTGCTCGATGACGGTCACGGAGTGCGAGAAGCACTGCAAGCGCCTGCTGCGGTTGTACCAAAGCAGGCTCTCGGAGTTGGGAATCGAGTACGAGTGGGCGCGGCTGTGGTCCGATTTCAGGTAAGTCTCCTCCTCCTCGCTGTCGTTCTCGCTTCTGACCTCGCTCTCCTTCAGGCTCTGCGTCCTGCAGCATTGCTTCGTGATCAACTACGCCTTTGAGAGCGTGGTGGACGGAAGCGGAGAGGTGGTTCCGGACTGTCCGGAGCTCTTCGCCAGGGTCTGGGACAGAATTGTGGGAGCGGCGAGAAGGTACGGCTGCCTGGAGGTTAAATTGTAATTAGAAGATGCTCTGACTGTGGATCCGCGTCCTCTTCCTGGACGCCTCCTTTCCTGCCTGAGCGGTCCGCCGGCGGCTCCTTAGCAGCGCGAAGGACCCCGCCCCCGGCTCGTCCTCCCTTGGTTCCAGGAGCCTCACGCCCCCCCTCAGCCCCAGAGCCTCGCCCTCCGCCGCGAGGGCCGTCTCCCTCTTCCGGCGCCTCCGATTCTCCGCCCTGAGGGACCTGTTCGCCGCGTAGTCGTCCCTCGCGTTCACTGCGCTCCTGCGCATCAGCCTGGCGGTCTCGGACTCGTCCCGGGCGGCGGCGGAGCGCCTCTGCTGGGACCGTTCGAGGGCCTCGATGGCGTCGCTGGAGGAGGCCCTGGCGTCTTCGGAGGCGAGGTCGATCACCGCGGAGCCCTCCCCCCGGTCCTCGGCCGCGGCCTTGTGAAGGAGAGAGAGAGAGAAGGAGAGCGAGGTCAGAATCGAGGAGGACAGCGAGAAGGAGGATGCTGAGGCCACACCATGCGCTTGGCACCTTCGACGACAATGTAATCCGTGTTCTTTGGGTCCGTCCTGATCTCCATAACGCTCTTACAGCACGGGGTCTTCATCCGAAAGGTCCATATCTTCGTCGTGTAGTACGCCCCGTGCTGCCTCTTCTCGGCGTTGAACCGCACTCCCTTCGCGATCGTCTTGCCGCATCCACAGCACGAAACGTTGTAGGGCATCTCAAACCTCACGACGAGACTGGCCTTCTCCTTCTTCTGTGTCTTCAGCTTCCTCGTACTTTGTACTTTGTTGTATCCCCTCAGGCTCCGGTGTTTGTTCCCATCGTAGTCGGGTGGATAGTAGTACCCATCAGCCCCAACGGCTGCGAGGGACGACATGGCACCTGATGCTGCCGCCGACCCCCTCCCCTACCCCTCCCACCCCCCACCCCTCTCGTCGACGACGAGACGAGACCGACACGCTCTCCTGCCCTGGGCCCTGGTGTGCTGGCCTGCAGCAGCTCCAGCACAGAAAAAGAACGTCTCTCAACGAATGCAAAGGCGGGAGCTTGGGACAGCTTTTGAGGGAAGGGGAGGGGGGGAAACAACATTGGTGGGGAACCCTGGGCCCTTGTCGCCGGTGCGATCGTACGTTCGCATCATGGCAGACGCGACCGCGAAGAAGAAGGTTCCCACCTTGATGGCCGCCACCCTGTTGGGTGCGAGGCTGGGCGGCAGCGACCCCAAGGAAAAGGTCAAGCTCAAAGTTAGGATGGAGAAGCTGAAGGAGAGTATCGTGAGGGAGGCGACGGTGCGAGAGGCCGAGATGCGGGACAAGGAGGAAAAAAGTGCGATCATTGCGGCGATCGACTGCCTCGAGACCACCAAGGACCAGGAGGAGGCCATCGATAGGTGTTGTGACATACTAAGAGAGAGGCTCGGGCACCTATACAGGAGGGAGGAGCAGTTCAAGGCCGTCAGGGGGGCGTACGACGAGTCGAGCAGCGACGAGGAGATCGATGAGAAGGGGGAGGGGGAGGGCGCGAGGGGGAGGGTGCCAGGAGACGTCGGCGACCTCGGCTACTGGAGGGGGCTGCTTGAGAGGGAGGAGGGGCCTGGGTCTGATGGGGTCCGACCGGCCGAGGAGCCCTCCGCCCCGTCCGACCCGCTCGAGATGCGGCGGGAGCTTCGAAACCGGGGCTTTCTTCGGGTCAGGGGCTCCCTGCCGTCAGAAAAGGCTTCGGCTTCCAAGGCCATAGTCTGCAAGCTCAGGGACGCCGGCTGGCCCCCGGTCTTCTGCTTTCTCTACGACGCTCCGTGGGACCTGGTCAAGGCGAGCTGGGGCCAAGCGGAGCTCCTGCTGGGCGGCCCCTGCGTCCTGGAGCCCTCACTCGCGGCATTCCTCCTCGACCACCGCAGGAGCACCGGCGGCGAGCGTTACGTAGGCCAGAACTTCGCTTTGCCCCACCGGGACTACACGTATTCTGCCTCCACCTTTTCTGACGGGGAGCCCAAAATACTGAGCGTGTGGGTCCCTCTGAACGAGGTGACCACCGAGAACGGGTGCATGTACGTCGTGCCGCGGGAGTTCGACGAGAACTTCGACAAGGACGGGACGTACGAGCACATGAGCGTGCAGACGACGGGTGGGATGAAGGACAGGCGGTTCTTGAACTTTCCGATCAACGGCGCCAAGCCCCTGCCCGGCCAACCCGGAGACATGATGTGCTGGTTCGGGAACACGATCCACTGGGGAGCGAGCTGCCACTCCGCCGGCGCGGCGGACCCCAGGGCCTCTATCGCGCTCGTGTTCCGCAGGTCGGACGCCGTCCAGGAATTTGATGCCAAGGCCTGCCTGACGAGGCAGGTGGAGCGCAGGCTGGCAGAGGCCGAAAGTGCGGAGGAAAGGCTTGGGTTTGTGAAGGACGCCCTGGGCTACTTCGAGCACTGGTACGACGTGCCGAAAGGACTGAGGGAGGCCATAGGGGGCGCGGGCGGGGGCTCGAAGTAAAAATGGCACATACAATAAAAAAACGATAGCCGCGGGGGCCTTCTCTCTCTTGGTTGGTGGGCTGGCTTGTTTTATTTTTAGCGGCATGCTTCCTTGCGCTGCCTTGTCTCACATGTTCTTCAGGTCGTGCCGGCACAGGCCCATCATGGACTGGTAGAGCTGGATGACGTTGATGACGTTCTTGATGATGAACCCGGGCACCGCGATGGCGGCAAAGAGCATGAACACGGGGACCTCCTCGTTCTGCTGCTTCAGGTAGAAGGAAAAGAATCTCCTGAGCCACCCCGAGGAAATCGCCCAGCCCTCGAACTGGTCGGGCCACGCCAGACCGTACAGCGACAGGTACATCAGCTCGCACGAGACGCAGCAGGTGCCCATGAAGATCCTGTTTGCGTAGTACGACCGCACGAGCCAGTTGTGGTGGTTGCTGAGCTCCTTGTGCGACGTTCCCCCGGACACGAGGGAGGCGTACATGTGGCACCAGTGCGACGCGATGTCCAGGGCCTGGAGCAAGATGCAGAACTGGGCCATGCCGGGGTAGAGGACGCCCAGGATGCACAGCAGAGCGGCGGTGGATAACCGGTCGGTGACCATGTCAAGCACGGCGCCGAAAGTGGACTGCTGGGAGAAAAGGCGGGCGAACCTCCCGTCGAGCTCGTCGAAGACGAATGAGACGAAGTAGAACGCGAGCATCGCCTTGGGTCTGGTGAAGGCGAGAGCGACGGCCGCGGCGGAGCACACCACGCGGAGGTAACCCACTATGTTCGGCACGTAAAGCGCGATGTTCCTGTGACGCTGGAAGAACCCCATCGTGTTCGTCTGCGAGCAAAAAGCGTGCGTGCGGGGGTGGAGAGGGGAGAGCGGAGGGGGTCAGCGGAAATCGGGCGGTCGGGGGTCACGTGCAAGGTTGGGGTTGGCGAGCTCACTTACCCTTCCTCCCACCATGGCGGTCTTGTGCGGGTACGAGTTCGCGCTCGTCTGCGAGGTCCCGAGGTCCGAGCGGTCCGTCTGTAGGGTCCCCGTCGCCGGGTTCCCCATCAGCGGCTCTTCCATGCTCATCGGTGGTCTTCTTCTGGGCCTTCTGTCGCGCCCCTTCCCCGGGAAGAATCTTCCCTTTCTGTCTCGGCCTCCCTGGCGCCGCTACAATCTCATTCGCGAGTAAATTCGCGATTAGATGCCCCCCTCAATAAATTCGCGATTAGATGCTTTCTCAACGGAAAATAAGAACTAATGTGCCGTGACATTGCGTGACGAGGGGAACGAGAGGAGGGAGGACCTTGTGTCCAGTGAAATGCTCTTACAGGGGAAGAATGCAATTCCAACATGCTCGCACTCCCAAAGGTGCAGAGCTCCGTGAACCCCGCGACGTCGTATTGTTCTTCTTCGTCTCGGTTTAGGATGCGTCAAAGGCTCCGAGGTCTCCGAGCTCGCTCATGAAGTTCCCAAAGTCGTCCGCCTTTGCTTTTGGCGGCTCCAAATCAGCAGCACCAGCACCAGCAGCCTTCTCCTCCACTATTTGCTTCGCAGACTCCACCACCAGGTTGGATGCCGCGGGGGCGAGGCCAAACAGGTTCTTCTTCTGCTTCTTCACCATTGCCGCGCCCTGGCGCTGTTTGTTGCGCAGGGAGGCCGGCACCATGGCGATCAGGCCCTCGCTCTTCTCCGCCCTCTTGATCGTCAGCGCGGGCGCCGCGACCACGGTGACACTTCCCTGAGCGGGAGAAGCGGAGGCCACGGCGGGGGGAGCGGGGTGGTGAGGCCTGTGCTGGTGGTGGTGGTGGGGAGGGCGTCCGCTTGGACGGGGTGCCCTGGCGATTCCCTGCGCGGCAGGCCGCCGGTGCTGATGGTTCTGGTGGTGTTGCTGGTGTTGCCGCTCCCCCCTCGCCGGCATGACCTCCCCCCTGGCCTCCGCGGCGGCCCTCTCCGCCCTCTCCTCCCTTCGCTGCCGGTGCTCTCGCTCCTTCTGCTTCACGATGGAGGCCTCGTAGGCTTTCTGGTACACCTGTCTCTTCAGGGACACTCCCTTGGCGCCCCCTCCCTTGGCTTGAATGGCCTCCCGCTCCTCCTCCGCCAAGATACCCTCCAGCTTTTTCTTCAGCTCGTCCGGCCGGTGCAGGATCTGCCTGGCTTCTCTACCGAGCTCCCTTTGTTTTTTGTTTTTGGCCTTCTGCTTCTCCTTCTGCGCCCGGCGGTGGGCATCCGCCGGGTTCAGTCCCTTACGACCCATACCAATCAATCAATCAATCAATCAATCAAGCACTCTCTCCCCGTCTGCAACACTTACACCCTTTTCGTATGTTGTGTATGTACTCTACTATCTCTTCCTCCACCTCACCTACATACCTTCACCAAGACGAAGACAAGGTCGTTCGTTGTCCTGGCGCTGATACTGATATATATATTCAGGAACCCAGCCTCGTCTAAGGCGAACGAGGTCCTTAGTGCCCCTCAAGTCGAGTCGCCCTCGTGTGTGTGTTTGGCGCGCGCGCTCCCCCTGAGGCTCCCTGAGGGCTCAAAAAAAACGAAAGTTTTTTTTTTGGGGGGGGGGGTAGCTTCAAAAAGTAACGTCTCTCACAAAAAATAGGACTCCCCGCCAACTCCAGCGATCTCGCACAGAACTGAGGGACGTGAGGGACGGTGCGCCGTCGGTCGGTGGGAGAGGGAAGAGAAGAAGAAGGAGGAGGGAGGCGCGGCGAGGCGAGCATGGCGTCCCTTTTCGACGGGCTCCCCGCGCCGGTGAACAACAACAAGACGACGACGACGACGACGACGACGACGGCCCGAGACGCAAAACACGCCGAGCCGCCGCGCGCCTACCCACAACAACAAGGACGAGCAGACCAGGAAGACCCTCCTGGGTTGGTGTCGTCGGGAAAGGCTACGAGAGCCCCGCCGCCATACGGGCAGAGGGAGCGCTCTGGTTTCGTCCCTCGAAGGGCCACGGACTATGGCGACGGCGGGGCCTTTCCCGAGATCCACGTCGCGCAGTACCCAAGAGACTTGGGCCGTAAGGACGGGAAGGGAAAGCACGCGCGGGGCCAGACGCTGGCGTTGGGAGTGTCGGGCACAGGTGGGGTGGACTACGGCGCACTCCACAGGCAGGGCGGAAACAGGGGGAAGACGGTGTACGCGGACCACAGCGCGATCGTGCCTTCGCTCAAGGGCGAGGGCGAGGGCGCCCTTGGGGACCTGGAGAGGCCGAGCAAGGAGGCGGAGGAGGAGACCAAGCGCAGGACGATGCTCGCGCTGCAGGGCAAGGTCGACACCGTGCTCTCCGCCTCGCAGCCAAAGCACATCGCTCCCAGGCCCGGCGAGGCCCGCTACGTCAAGTACACCCCCGCCTCGGGCCAGCTTGCCTCGGGCTCCGCCCCGACCCAGCGCGTTCTACGCATCTCCGAGGCCCACGTGGACCCACTGGAGCCTCCCAAGTTCAAGCACAAGAAGGTTCCGAGGGGTCCGGGGTCTCCCCCGGTCCCGGTGATGCACTCCCCGCCCCGAAAGCTGACGTTCGAGGATCAGCAGGACTGGAAGATCCCGCCTTGCATCTCCAACTGGAAGAACAGGAAGGGTTACACCATCCCTCTGGACAAGAGGCTCGCGGCGGATGGCAGGGGCCTGCAGGAGGTCTCCATTAACGACAACTTCGCCAAGCTGAGCGAGGCGCTCTACGTGGCGGAGGGCAAGGCCCGCGAGGCGATCGAGATGCGCGGCAAGATCCAGAGGGAGATCCAGACCAAGGAGAAGCAGAAGAAGGAGGACGAGCTGAGGCAGCTCGCGCAGAAGGCGAGGATGGAGAGGGCGGGGCTCGGGGCGAGCTCGGGGCAGGGGGCTGCCGGCAGGAGCAGCCCTGGGGCGGGGCCCTCGTACGAGCCCGCCCCCGCCGCGGAGGCGGGAGGGGACGGAACGCCGGACGGCGCGCCTCCCCCCTTTGGCGGTGGCGGCGGCGACGAGGAGCCGGAGACCGCGGAGGAGCGGGACCTCCGCCTGAAGCGCGAGGAGCTCCGGGAGGAGAGGAGGCGCGAGAGGGAGCGCGAGAGGCGCCTGGAGGAGCGCCAGAGGCATGGGTTCAAGAGGAGCAAGCTCACAAGGGACAGGGACAGGGACGTCTCGGAGCGCGTTGCTCTTGGCCAGGCGGCGGTGGGCTCCTCCGCGTCCCAGAACCCGGAGGCCCTCTACGACCAGCGCCTCTTCAACCAAGACCGCGGCATCGCGGGCGGCCTGAGCCAGGACGACGCCTACAATGTGTACGACAAGCCCCTCTTCGCGGACAAGGGTTCCTCGATCTACAGGCCCACCAAGAGAGACGACGACGAGCTTTACGGCGAGGATGGTGGCGATGGTGCGGACCCTGCCCCGAGGACGGGGAAGTTCCGGCCCGACAAGGGCTTCGCGGGGGCGGAGGGTGGGGCCTCTGCTGCGGGGGGCGCCAGGGTCGGCGGGCCGGTGCAGTTCGAGAGGGAGGAGGATCCGTTCGACCTGGAGGGTCTGGTGGGGGAGGTGAGAGGGAGGACGGGGAGGAAGGAGAACGCGCTCGACTCCATCGGCAGGCGGGGGCACATGAGCGCGGCGGGAGGGGGGGCGGAGCTGCAGAGGGAGACCACCCGGTCAAAGGTCAACTTCAAGAAGGGATCCAACTGAACCTGACCCGACCCGACTTTAATCTATGGACCCACGGGGCTTTATCAGTACAAGAAAAAGTAGAAATTAAGTCCAACCGCCAGGCAAAGGTGGAGACCTGCGATCGCGGCGAGGTACAGGGTCCCCTTCGCCTGGAGCGCGGCCATGAAGTTCCTCCTGACGTTCATGACGATGGAGAGGCCGCTGATTGCCGCCGCGACCAGGATCAGGGCCCACCTCACGTAGGCGTTGGGCACCGTGCACAAGATCGCAGTGGGGATGAAGACAGCCATGGCGTAACCGTAGATGCCGATGAGGTTCAGCAGCCGCATGGGCTGCTTGTGGTAGATGAGCAGGCCCCATATGGCCAGCGGGAGGGCGGTGACGTAGCCGTAGAAGAAGAAGCAGGAGGCCGTGACCTTGTCGATGTCGTCCTTGCTCACGCCGCTCAGGTACTGGGCGAACGACCCGCTCGCGGACGAAACGACGATCAGGGTGGTGGCGATCCAAAAGGGGCCGTAGAGGTCTGGCTTGTCCTCCACGAAGTCCGCAAAGTTTCCCGCGTAGCCCTTGGCGGTCGCGTTCACCGTCCTGTTCACGATGTCCATGGTGTCCACATCGAAGTACGGGGCGAGCCTTAGGAAAACAGTGCGGAGCAGAGCGGGGGCGGCGTCAGCGTCGTATTCTCCTTTCGTAAAGGAGAGAAGGAGAAGAAGACCTCTTCTTACCTGTTCGTGAGGAACAAAAGGGGGTTCCAAGTCACCTTGCCCTTGTCCTTACCATCGGACCCGTCGCCCTCGGAACCATTGCCACCGTCGCCCGTCCCCGACGGACCCGCGTCTAAGAGGTTCACCGAGGCGTCCGTCGACGCAGCGAAGGGGTCCTCGCTTCCCCCACCGCCCACCGCCGCAGTCGTCGTCGTCGGCGCCGCGCTCAGGTCGGGGAGCGGCACCGGACCCGCACCCACCGGCGCCCCAGGTCCGCTCAGCGGCACGAAGGTCGTGTCGTTCTTCTCGCTCTCGTTGCCCAATACGCCCAGGTCCACACTAGAGGTCTCATGGAGTCCTGAGTTCCAACTGTTTTGCGACCCGGACAGCGAGGTCGCAAGCTGCTGGAAAGGGTCGCTCATCGGCATGGCGGAGCTGCTCGACGGCGCCTCTTCCTCCATGTCCATCAGGTTCACCGTGATCTCGTCCTTGCCCGCCATTGCTGCGCCCTCGCCTCGAGAAGGCCACCCCCCTCTCCCCGTGGGCGCCCGATCGCGATCGGAAACCCTCCCTTTTCTGCTGCTCTGCTCGAAATCAATCGCGAAGGCCTCCGAATCTCGCGCCCAAAAAAAAACTGACAGAGGCCTGGCGCGGTAGCGATCGCCAGCGGAGCGGAGTAAGGTGTGGGTGGGTGGGTGTGGTCGGTCCGTCCGCGTCGGTCGCCGCCATGTCGTCTCCTTCGCCCCTCGTTTCCCCTCTGTCCGGGACCCTCAGCACTCTAGGTCAGGAGGTCTTGAAGGGAAAACTTCAACTCTTGTCCCAACTCGTCACGAAAACAACCTCGTTTACGAAAGAGGACATACGCACGGAAGAGAACTTTGACATCGCGTTAGACTTCGCGCTTTATAACTTAGACCACCACTCGTTTTTGGACTGCGATCCTCACGAGACAGACGCTCTTTACGACACCTTGGAACGAAGGCTTGAACTGAACTCTTGTTTGCAGAAACGCAGTGACTTGTGTGAAGGGAGGAAGAGGCTGAGAAGGGCGTGTGAGAACGAGCGGAATGAAAAAAATGACGATGACGATGACGACCTAGTTCAGCTGGTGAGGGATCCTTGTCATAGGATCCTATCGCTGCTGTACTGGCTTTCGGGGAACCCAGTGAACCCCGCGGAAACACCTTCTTCAACACAGGAGACACCGACAACGAAGAAGGTGGAGGAGGACCGGCACGCGGAGGCCCCTACGGGTCAGGAAGGGGGAGACGAGTGGACGGTGAGCGATGAGATCGCGCTCTGCGACAGCGCCTCGGAGCTCTCGGACTGGTCGGAAGACGACCTAGGTGGCGAGCTGGTCGACGAGGGGGAGATTGCCGCAGAGCGCGCTCCAAGCGGGGGCACCGGGGCGGGTCCTCTGGGCTCCCCGGCCGTCCTGGTGGAGGTGGAGGAGGGGAGGCCCGGTCGAGGCGGACCGGCCCCGCTCGCGGGCGTTAGGGCCGCTGCCGAAGCGTCGGAGCGGCACGCCATCCGCAGGCACCTCCTGCTTCTGAGGGGCGATGGGTTGGCGGGCGCAGCGGCGGCGCAGGACACGGGCTCCTCGCACCCGTCCGGTCTCGGAGGAAATGTCGCGAGGGCTGCCGTTGCGCTGGCCGACGCAGTCGGGTCCCTCCGCCTAGCCCCTCGCGACGGCCTGCCGCCCTGCTCCACGTTATCGGCGTTTCACGCCTCCGTGGACCGCCAGCTCTCGCGGCACTCCTCGTGGTGCCGGTCGCTAGAGGAGAGGAGCCTGCGAGGGCGCGGGGGCGAGCTGACGATGATTGAGCTCGCCGGGGAGATCGAGGCGCAGGCCGCCTCCGTGTCCCACCTTACAGCCGCAAGGGAGGAGGTGGAGGAGGCTACCCGCACGGCGACAAGCACCTGCGAGTGCGCTGCCCTGGTCCTCACGGCCCTCTGGAGGCTGTGGCGGCGCTCTTCGCTCGACGTGTCGCCCCGCGTCGGTGAGGGCGGGTTCGACCCCGCCCGGCTGGCCAGGGACCTCTTCACCTCCTCCTCGAGGCCTTACTTGAGGATGCTGGAGGAGTACCTGAACGAGGGCAGGGTGAGGGATCCTCGCGGAGAGTTCTTCATCAGCAGCGCCTCCTCCTCGGCCGAGTCGGGGCAGGAGGGAGCGTACTGGAGGCAGGGCCACCGGGTCAGGGGGCCGGCGCCGTCGTTCCTGGCCGCGGAGGCGGAGTCCATCCTCCTGTCCGGCAAAGCCCTTGGAGTGCTGGGGGCGCGAGGGGTTCCAGGGCCAGAGCTCAGGATCCCGCTGCTGGGCAACGAGGACCGGCCCGGGCCGGCCGAGCCGATGGGGTCGGCGGGGTCGGCGGGTCAGGCGGGGGCGGGGGCCTCTGGCAGGGCCGGTGGGGTGGAGAAGATGGCGGCGGCCACGGAGGCGATCGTCGAATTTCGCTGGCGGTTTCGCGGCGAGGAAGGGCCCGAGAGCCCGAACTCGATCCTTTGCGCCCTACCGGACGACTCGGAGCCCGCGCTCGGGTCCGCGGCCGACCTCAGGGCGGCCCTCTTCGGCGGGGACCGGGGATGGCGGCGCAGACGCCCCGCACAGGGCTCGGCGGCTGGCAGCCAGGAGGAGCTGGGTGGGGAGGGGTCATCCGATCTGTGCCCGCCCGAGGAGATCCTGGACTCGCTCGTGCTCGATCCGGTCCGGACGCGGTGCGCCGCGGTGGAGCATCGCCTGCTCGCCGCCCTCCGCAGCCGCCACAACCTCGTTTGCCAGCTTGAGCTCCTGAAGGACGTGTACCTCCACGCCTCGGCGGCTGAGATTGGGGGTTTCCTGAAGCTGGCCTTCGACCTTACGGCCCGCGAGGGGTTCGTGGACGAGAACGCCGAGCTATCGGAGGCCTTCAGGGAGGCTAACAGGAGAGGGGGGAGGGAGGGAGAGTTGTTGTCCTCCATGGTGGCCCGCCTGAACTCGCGGGGGTCGAGGACCCTCGCAATCTCCTACGAGGCCACTTGGCCCCTGAGCCTGCTGGTGGACGAGGCCAGCATCGCGGGGTACAACAGTGTCTTCGGGGCTGTCACCAAGGCGCTCAACGCCCAGCACCACCTGCAAAAAGGTGAGATCCTTGTTCCTTTTCTTTCCTACCCGCGGGATCGCGGACCCGGTTCATTTTTCTCCTCAATCAAGCTGACTCCCCCCTTCCCCTCTTCGACCCTCTCTTCACGCGAATGAAGTTTGGCGCAAGGGCCGGGGCCTGAGGCCAGCCGCGGTGCGGGTGGTGTGGTGCGACCAGAAGGTCGACTTCCTTCGCAGGGATTTCGCCCACTTTGCCAACGCCTACAGGCAGTACCTCTTTGACCAGGTCGAGGGCGCCAACTGGCGCGAGTGCAGGGCAAAGCTGGAGGCCGGGGAGACGACCCTCGAGGGGCTCAGGGCCGCTCACGAGGCCTTCCTCGGCGAGTGTGCCTCGCGCTGCCTCGTGGAGGAGAAGGGCTTTGCGCGCTGCCTTCGGCTGGCGCTGGAGTTCTGCAGGGTCTGCGGGGAGATGGCGGAGGGCGCGGCCGGTGCGGAGGAGGTTCGGGCCGACGAGTGGTCGAGGAGGCTCGAGGCCCTTCGCCTGGACTTCGACGAGGGCAGGTCGTACCTCCTGACCGTACTGGGGTCCAAGCTACGGCTGGGCCACGGCGCGGGGTCCCACCTGGCCGAACTCGTCAGCCTTCTTCGGGGGCAGAACGCGTTCTACGATGCCTGACGAGATCTTTTGTCTAAACCTTGGTTCTGATCCACCGCACCATTCTTCAAACGACACGACACGACAACACACCCTCCCCTGTGTCTCCATGTTTCCAACATGATTTTCAACGCCTCGAGCGTTTTCTTTCCCCTTGTCAATCAGAACACGAAGAGTCCCCTCAGTTTTCAAAACGGTAACGTACAAAAAGTACACGAGCAGCCGTGGGCGCTGGCCGAGGCGGGGGTTTGGCGATGGCGGGGTCCCCTAAGAGCGGGAAGGGAGGCCCCGTGAACCTCCTCAAGCCGTCGCCGCGATCCAAGGGTGCTGACTCCGCGAAGGGATGCGCCAAGTGCCGACACGCCCTCACGGGGTGCGCCCGGTGTAACCCGAAGAAGCTCGCGGCGTACCTCGACAAAAAGCGTCGGCGTGCGGAGGAGGAGGGCCTTGACCCCGAGCAAGTCAAGTTGCCGTGCTGGGCGAGGCGGGGCACCGCGAAGGCGGAAGGCAAACCTGGAAAGAAGAGACCTCGCTCCGGTGCGAGCGAGGGGAAGAAGAAGAAGAAGAAGAAAAGGAGGAAGAAGGAGGTTCAGGTCTCTAGGGCTCCAGAGGGCACCAAAAAAAGGAAAAAAAAGGACGAGCCCAAGCCAAAGGGCGGTAAGGTCGGAGTGCTGTGGAGTCCAGGGCACGGAAAGGAGGGGCGGTTCTATTACGGGAGGATCGTCAAATACGACGAGGCCAAGGGGCTCCACCAGGTCTGCTACGACGACGGGGAGGTTCAGGTGCGTTTGATCGAAGGGCTTCACCCGCCGCACCCTGCACCTCGGCTGACGTTCCCTTCTCGCTCCCCCCGCCCCCCTTTCCCCGCAAACCAAACCAAACGGAACCTTACAACAGTGGCAGGACCTCAGGCGCGAGGACTTGGACCTGAGCAAGTTCGATTCCAAACCCTTCACGTCCAGGGGGTGGCTCGCGTACGAGGCCGCCCAGAGGCTCGTGTCATCCTTGAGGTTTGGCTCCACGGCGGACCTCAGGGTTTGGCTCAACTCGGACCGCAGGCCCTCGTGCATTCCGGTGGTGCCCGGCCAGGTGTACAAGAAGGATGGGTTCACCACCTACGAGGACTTCATTAGGTGAGTCGGCGGGGCGCTGGACCTTCGGACCAGGCTGACTGGCCGCCATTCCATGCTAAGCTGACCCTCCTCGCCACGCTCCCTCCCCTCGAAGCCCCTCCACGGACGTCGCCTACCAGACGTGGACCCGGCTCAGGGAGTACGCCAGGGGCCTCGACCTCAACTGCCCCCTGAGGTGGCAGCAGCTCCACGACCGGGGCAAGCTGAGGCCGGGCGCCCCCCGGGATCCCGACGCCAAGTTCTCCAAGTACTGGATCAGCTGGTGCGACTTTCTTGGCGCGGGGCGGTTTGACGCCTTTGTGCTCGCGAGGGACTTTGCCAGCGGACTGGGACTCACCTCGGAGCAGGAGTGGCGGGAGTACTGTGAGTACATGAAGATGCCCGCCACCGTGCCGAGCAACCCTCACGAGGTGTACGAGGGGGACTGGGAGGGCTGGGCCGACTTTTTGTCTTTGCCCGTCATCACCCTCCAGGACGTGTGGAACGGGCGAGAGGGCGGCAGGATCCCGGGGGAGCCCAAGCGCATCCAGATTCACAAGCCGGTGACAAGGGCAGAGAGGTGCGGCAGGTGCCACACGTGTCTCAACCCCCGCCTCAAGCAGGCCTGCCTCACCGTTAGGCGTGCACGGATGGAGGAGCAGGGGAAGGAGAGGCTGGAGCCGGCGGGGGCCTAGCCATGCCAAAAGCGGCGGTTGTAAAAACAAGATTGTGTGCAAGTATACTACATGTTGGCGGCCACGAGGCGGCCTAGAAACCCTTGAAGAAGGTGTCAATGGCCTTTGGGCTGTAGATCCTGGGGCTCTCCGGCGGGTCGTTCTCCACCGCGGCCCTCACCGAGAGAGACCTCGTCAGCAGCTTCTTTTGGGGTGTGGTCAGGATGTTGGGCGCCCCCTTGGGCGCCCCCTTTGCGGAGAGGTTTGGCGCCTCGAGCTCCCGCCTCACCAGCGCGACCCAGTCGAACCCCTCGAAGCAGGGATGACACCTGATCCGGTACCCGGCGTCTACTCCAGTGCCCAGCCTCTTTCCCAGCTTTGGGTGGAGGAGGCTCCTGACAAAGTCCCTGGCCCTGGGGTCGATGCCCGGGCCGTCCATCTCCGCCAGCGAGTGCGACACCATCTGCCGCAGCCTCTCCTCCTCCGACCCCACGAAGGGCGGCGATCCCGTCAGCATCTCGTGTACCAGGCACCCCAGGGCCCACCAGTCCACGTTCTGCTCGTAGGGCTCCTGCCTCAAGATTTCCGGGGAGACGTAGTCCAAGGTCCCCGCAAAGGTGGTGCACCGGCAGCCCTGCCTGACGAACCGGCTCATACCAAAGTCAATCACCTTGAGGTACCCGCGCCGGTCCAGTAGCAGGTTCTCCGACTTGAGGTCCCTGAAAGCGACGTTCTGGGAGTGGAGGTACTCCACCGCAGCAATCACGTTGGCCGCGTAGAACTTGGCGTGGTCCTGGCACAGCTTGCGCTCCCTCTTGATCACGTCGAAGAGCTCCCCCCCAGGCACGAACTCGAGCAAGAAGTACACGTAGGTGTCGTCCCTAAAGGTGGCGTACAGGCGGTTCACAAAAGGGTGTTTGACCTTGGCGAGGACCTCCTTCTCCGACAGGATGTGTCCCACCTGGCCCTCGTCGAAAGCGCGGTGAATGTTCGTCAGCTTCATCGCGAAGGTTTCCTTCGTGCCCGCCCTCCTCACGAGCTTCACCCTCGAGAACCCCCCCTTCTTGACGTCGTACACGTTCTCATACGCGTCCAAGTCCTCTGGCGTGTCCTTCTTCTGCTCGTCCACGATGACGTGGTCCTGGAGACTAACCGGCACCCCAGAAATGTCCACCTTGTGGCCACCCACGCCACCAAAAAGGCTGTCGCCCTCGAAATAGACAATCAAGGCGGCGAAGAGACATACGATAGACGCTGCGACCCGGACTTTAAGCTCGCCTGCGGGATGCCCCTCGACTGGCAGGCAGAGAGCAGTGCCGAGCGCGCCGAGCGCGGCGCTTGCCAAGGTCGTGCCTTTCATGGCCCCCTTCCAAGCGCGGGTCGGGTTCTAATCCACTGAATCAAACCTTTGATCTCACGCGCACGCTCACGCGCAAAGTGTCCAGCCTCAACTCAGTCGGTGCCCTGCCCCGCCACCCTCAAGGGAGCCGATGGCCTACCCCCCTCGGTTTCCCCCCCTCCCACCGAAGAAGAAGGAAAAATCAAAGTGGACCTTTTTTCTTTCTCGAAAAGTAATGTCTCTCCCTGAATGAATGATCAAACCAAACAGGATGGGTCTTCCCGCCTAAAAAACCAACAGAAACACACCGAAGCAAACAGACCTCGATCTGACGATCGCGAACATGGCGTTGGTGGGTGAGGTGGTATGCGCTTTGGGAGGTCATGTAGGGGAGGTGTTTGGTGGTACGGACAAGGACACCTTCGCGTCGTGGTCTTTTGAATATAAACCACAAAGGCCAAACGCGTGCCAACTCGGCCTCCTCCCGAGGTCTCCTCAGGACAAGGCCAACAACAACAGCAACAACTGGTGTGCTTTGCTTGCTGAGGGCGAGCGCGACGTGATTAACGACCTTGTTCGGGTGGGGTTTCACTACAGGGAGGTCTCGAGGTTCATATGTGTGGAATCCAGACCTCAACCCTTAAACCATAGACATAGACATAAGGAAGAAGAAACAGTGAGTGGAAGCGGGAGGGCGTATCGGCGGGCCTTCGCTTGCGGCCTGAGCGAGGTGCTTGAGGGGTACCGTGAGGACGTGGTGCAGGCCGAGCGGCGGCTGAGCGACGGATATGGAACACTACCCCTGGCAGAGCTCCAGGGAAGGTTTTGCGAACACGACCTACTCGTCTCCAGGCTCCACTCTCTCGTGTGCTCCGTGCACGACGAGGACTTGGGGGGAGGGGCCCTCCTGAGGAGGGCGGAGGAGCTAGAGGTGTGCGGGGTGCCTTGCGTGGAGCGGGCCGCCTCGGTGCTGGCGGACTCCATGCGCGAGGTGATGTACCGCCAGCTCGGGGCCTGGCTCGGGTACGGAAGGTTGGTGGGTGGCGAGGGGGAGTTCTTCATCTGCCGCTCTGCGCGGCACTCCGAAGAGGGTGGCGACGACCTGGACGAGGTGTCCACCGCGGAGTGGCACGGCGGGTTCGAGGTCGACGACTCAAGGCTCCCGCTTGGCGTGTCCCGCGAGGCGGCGGAGGCCGTTCTCTTTGTTGGCAAGTCCCAGCGCATCCTGAGAAGGTTTCGAGACCGTGGCGCCCGATCCGGCAGTGCTCCTCTCGCAGGTACCGGGAGGGGGGAATCCCCCAAGTCCATCGGGTCGGAGGCCCTTGCCCTGCTCGACCCGCTCAGGTCCCGACGCGGTTTCCACAAGCCCGACTTCGACTCGTGCATCTTCGAGCTTAGGGCGAAGGCAGCGGAGCGCATGTGGCAGCTGGTGGTCGTCCACGCCGAACTGCCACGCCACCTGCAGGCCCTGAAGGATTACTTCCTCATGGAGCGCGGGAACTTCCACCAGGCGCTTCTGACGGAGCTTAGGCCCCTGATGCGCTCCACGCCGAACCCGAAGACCGCGGAGCTCGAGGTCGGGGATGCGCTCAGCAGGGCCGCCACGCTCACCGGGCTGGAGAAGGACCCGCTGCTTGGCAGGGTCACTTCGAGGTTTGGGGGGGCGTCCCCTGGCGACCAGGGGCTTAGCCTCCCGTCTTGCGACGACTGGGACGCCTTGTGGCTGGACTACCGGGTGCAGTGGCCCCTGGGCCTCGTGCTGACCCCGAGAATACTGGGTAGGTACCGGGATGCGTTTCGATTCCTGTGGCGCCTGCGGCGGACCACCGGGGAGCTGGACGAGGTTTGGACCACGCTGCGCAGGATCTCGTCGAGGAGCCACGCTCACTCCAGGCTGTGCGACTCGCCCCAGGTGTGGCACCTGAGGCACCAGCTCTACCACCTGCTTTGCAACTACCAGACGTACGTGCAGGCTGACGTGATCGAGGCACAGCAGCGCAAGCTGAGCGACAAGGTCGGTCAGGCCGAGAATTTCCTTGACTTGGAGAACGCGTTGGACGCCTTCACGTCTTCTCTCATCTCCCAGAGCTTCCTGGACGTCACCAGCATCACATCCATGCTGGACGGCGTCATCAAGCTCTGCTTCAAGTTTGCCAATGCGGTCCACGCCCAGCTCGACTCCAACTCGCCCTTGGAGTCCCTCCCGCTCTTCTCCAGGCTGCAGGACGACTTCCAAAGGAGGCAAGGGATGCTCTTCGCGGTGCTCAAGGGGTCCAAGCTCTCGGCATCCGCCAGGGCACCGCACCTGCACCAGTTCCTTCAAAGGCTGGACTACAATGGATGGTGCGGCCGCGTGGCCCTGGAGGGCCAGCTCAGGCACGGGTGAGGAGGAGTAAACACAACCGACAACAGTTTCCATTCGATTTGATTTGAATCGCTAGCAAACTTCTCCGCTTGCTTTGCGTTAGTCTGTTTCCAGGTTTGAGGTGTGGCCGCAACTTCACTTTCTCCTCTCCCTCTTCCTCTGAAGCTTTCTGAGCCTGCGCCTCAGGACCTTCTCCTCTAGCTCCTCCTCGGCGATCAGGTGGACGTCATCCGTCTCCAGCGACTCGTAGGCGCCCTCCCTTCTGCGCTCGATCTCCACCAGCCTGCCCAGGATCTCCGCCTCGCTCAGGTCCTTGGGAACCTTCATCCTGGTGACGGGAGACACCTTAAGGTGGCGGCGCGGAGACCCGCGTGGGGACCTCCCCCGTGGGGCTGGGGTACCGGAGACGGAGGGCGATCCACGCGCGCCGGTCTTGCTCAGGATCCGGTTCGCCAGGTCCGTCCGGATCCCCTCCACCTCGACCTCGGACGCCGGGGTCCCGCCGCCAAACGCTGAGGGGGGCGCCGCTGCCACCGCGCCATCAAACTCTGCCTCAAGGAGGGCTTCCTCGGCACCCACGAGGGGAAAGGTGAAGTCGCTGTCCGGCGAGACGGAGTTCAGTGTCCTCTGCCTGGACTCCGGGGTGGTGGGCTCCTTGTCCTGCCCCGGGGATAGGGACTCCACGAATGACATCACGGCCTCGTCATCGCCCTTATCGTTGTCGGCGCGCCTGCTGAATTCCTCGAGCTCCTCCACCCTCCTTCGCCGCGCCAGGTCTCGGTCCTGGTCCGCCTTGGTCGCGCTCGCGGCGACCGCCTCCATTTCGACGATCCTCTCCCTCCTCTCGCGCCTCTCCCCCTCCTCCTCCTCCCTCCTCTTCCTAGCGTCCTCGGCGGCCCTCTTGGCCTCCTCCATCTTCCGCTCATGCTCCCGCTTCACTGACTCCCGGAACTCCCTCGCGCGCTCCTCTGCCTCCTCGCGCTGCCTCTGACGCCTCTCCAGCTGCTCCCTCAGCGCGGAGGCCCTCTCCTCATCTCTTCTGTCACTCTCCGCCCTCAGCGCCTCCAGGTCGGGCACGGAAAAGTACTTTTTTGGACTGGCAGACCCGGCGGGCGTCGCCACGGGGTCAGGGTCGACCTTCTGGGCCAGCGCGATCTCCACCAGAGCCTTCCTCCTCTGCGCCTCGGCCCTGTCCAGCTCCATCGTCAGCATCGCGGTGGCCTTGCTCACCGCCTTTCTCTCCTCCTCGGCCTCCTGTAGCCTCTCCCCAACCTTCCGCATCATCTGGCGCAGGCGCTCCATCTCCAGAGCAGTCGCCGCGGAGTCCGCGTAGAAGTACATCCTACCCTCGTCGCCACCCTCGCCGGCCCTGGCGCCTGCCCCCCCCGGTAGGGCCCCGGTTGACGTCGTCCTTGCCGACGAGGCCGCGGGTTCGAGTGGGACGGTCCCGGCGCCCCGAGGCTCGAGGTCCCCGCTCTCGTCCAGCGAGGCCACCACCTCGTTGATCCGGTCGGCGTCCGCCAGGACCTGCCGCCTCAGCTCGAGCTTTTGCTTCAGCCCTTCCCTTGTCTCGTTCGCCTGCCTCACCGCCGAACTCAGCTCGTTGAACTTGTCCAGCATATTAAAGTGCTCCATGCGGTGGCCCTTGTTCTTCGCAAAGTCGGAGCACAGCGTGCCGTAACGGTGCTCGTGGGCGTTTGCCTCGCGCGTGCACTTCTCGTAGCTCTCCCTAAGCTCCTCGGCCTCCCTCCGCTTCTCGCGCAGGGCCACGCGAAGGTCCTCCGCCCGGTCGCCGAGTGCCTTGGCCTTGGCCCTGGCCTCCTCCTCCACCTCTTTCTCCGCGTCGCGTTCCTGTGCGCCAAACTCTACAAACGACGGGTCGTAGCTCCTGCCGAACTCCTCCTGGTACAGGGTCTCCAGCGGGTCCCCCAACAGCCCCCTCAGAAGCTTGATGTTGTCCGCAATCACAGCGTTTATTTTGGTCTCCGTACCAAAACTTTCCCGTTGCATTTCCGCAAGGTCACCACCCACTCTCCTCCACCCTGGGCTCCTCAACCCTGGCGACGCCATCTCCATCTTGCTCTCCCCTCCGCCCTCCACCACCCCTTCTCAGGACCGCGTCAGTCGGTCCAAGTCGCGCTCGCTTCGCTTCAAGCTCAACTGCCTGTCCCACCTAGATCGCTTCTCAACGTTCGCTTCCCAACGCTGTTCGTCCCACAACATTTCCAAGATATTTCCAAGATGGCCAAGATGGGATCTTGGGATTTGGGATTCTTCTATGTAATTGCGAATTTGAAGTTGGTATCATTGAGAACGACCTCTCAAGTGTCATTGCGGACGTTTATGCCGTTTTCGGACGAAGAGGAAGGAAACCGAAACCGTTTTCCAGCAGCAGTCAGCAGACACACGAGGTGGCGAACGAAGCGCCGAGCTGACCAACCCGAGAGACCATGGGCGGGCGCGACAGAGACTGAGGGATCGATGGCGGACGCGCAAGAGATCATGTACCTTCCCGGGCAGGGGGCTACACACTTCAGCGTCGGCGACAGCGTCCAGCTGCGGGGGATGGGGAGAGGGTGCGAGCAGCTTAACGGCGAGATGGCTGTCGTCAAGGGACACTATCAGGGACAGACCGGGAGGTTCCCTGTCCGAGTTCATAAGTACAATCTCGACATCATGGTGATGCTCGAGAACATGATCAGCGTCGAGAGACGTGAGTCGAGGTCGAGGTCATCGAGCTCGTCGTCCTCCTCGTCGACCGCGGTGGGCGTCGCGACGGGGCGCCGCGGCGACCAAGCACAGGTGGCGGGGTCCTTCAGCTTCCGCGACGAGCTCCGTCGCTTTGCATCCCTCGTCCGCCGGTGCTCCGACCTCGGACGATACGGCGACCTCCCGACGTTCCGGGTCGAGGGGGACGCCAGCTGCGGGTTCACGTCCACCGTGCACCTCTTCGGCTTTTCCTCGCGCGGCCAACCGGCGCCCAACAAGCAGCTCGCTCGCGAGTCCGCCGCGGAGGCCTATCTTTGGGGAGAGGTCTCCCCCACACCTGCTCGGGATGACGACGTGTGCGCCTTGGACTGCGAGATGGTCGAGGTCGAGGGCAGGAGAAGTTGGCTGGCCCGCGTCGCGGTGCTCAACTCGGAGGGCGAGGTCCTGATCGACACCTACTGCCGGCCGCAGGCACGGATCACGAATTTTAGGACAGAACTGAGCGGGATCGAGCCCAAGGACCTTGACCACGCCCCAGGGTTCGCGTTGGTCAGGTCCAACGTCCTCAAGGTCCTCCAAGGCAAGATTCTCGTCGGCCACGGCCTCGACTCCGACCTGGTGGCCCTCAGATATCATCACCCTACGCACCTCGTGAGGGACTCGGCCAAGTTTCCGCCGCTGATGAGGGAATTATCGAGCTGGCTTTGCGCCAGGTCCCTCAAGGAGCTCGCCAGCCAGGAGCTCGGGCTGAGGATTCAGACCGGCCGACATTGTCCAAAGCAGGATGCGCTCGCCGCGCTCGTGCTGTACAGGAAGCACAGGGACGGGTGGGACGCGCACCAGCTGCAGAGTGCAGGTGTCTGGGAAATCCAGGGGCTGCTGGAAATCTTTAGGGAGTGCGGCACAATTTACTAGAGATCATCGTCCGTGCGAGGGGAAGGTCTCTTCGGACCAATTACAATATATATTTTTTCGATTTCACAGAATTGTTGTTCCACAACAAACACAGCGCGAGCCCCCCTAACACACGCGCATACACTCACCAGAACGGGCACCACCCGATGTAGTTCTGGCACAGGCACTCGTGCGAGGTGGCCTGCTGGATGAGCCTCTGCACCTGCGCAGGGACGCTGTCGCTCTCGATGGACTCACCGTCGGGCGAAAAGTCCCTTCCCGTGAGCTTGTCCCCGAGCCTCTTCATCACAGCGACGGCCCTCTCGTTCAGGACCTCCTCCGGGTCTACCGAGGTGCCCTCCGCGCCGCTCTCCTTCGACTTGACCTCCTCCGTGTCTGTCTTCTGCAGCAGACGCCAGTTGATCAGAGGGTCGTGCACAAAGGCCTCCAGCATGGCCATCACAGAGTCCTTGTTGCTCCTCAGCACGAGCATCACCTTCTCTGACGTCGACCGGTAGTTCCCCTCTACCCCGGAGACGCCCATGGCCTGCACGAGCATCCTGGTGAGCCTAAACGGCACCTTCTCCGGAAATTTCTCTCGGTTCATCGAGGCTTCAAAGCAGTCCCCAAAGTCGATGTGCAGAATCTTTCCAGAGTGCCGGTCCAGCATCAGGTTCGAAGGGTGGCGATCGCCAAGGCCCAGGATGTAGCCTACCACGCTCATCACCGCCAGGCTCCTGGTGTAGTTCGTCCTGCGGTCCAGCCAGACCTCAGAGGTCCTAGACTTGAGCCAAAGAACCTTCGCCAGGTCGTCCCCGGTGGTCTCGTTGAGCGCGTGCTCAAAGACCTCAACCTTGTTGATGAGGGGCAGGTGCTCGTAGTCCGGCGCCATGGCCATCATCAGCCGGTGCTCAATGTTCAGCGGGATCTTCCTGGCCTCCCTGAACTCCCTGATCAGCGTGTGCAGCGTGTCACAGTTGGGAACCCAGCCGATTAGGCCAGAGTTGGGGGACAGCGGCGTGACAGAGTACCTCGCAATTGACAGGTCGTGCTCCGAGGTGTTCCTGTCGTTCCTCAGCAGCGTGTTCACCAGGCCGAAGAGCTGCATGACGCGCTCGTCCTGCCTCAGATCTTCGTGCCCCTTGAGGAGGAACACATAGTCGCTCCCGTCCCCACCGTGAATTGTGAGCTTCCTGGGCCTCTGCTTGGAGGTGATGACATTGAGCTGAGGCGCAAAGGAGGAGATGGTGACCACGGGCTCCCCCGCCACGTAGGTCCCCGGGACGGCGAGCTCCAGCCCCTGGGCCCTGACGAGTGCGGGCGCGACGTACTGCAGCTGCAGGGTGGTGAGCGAAGGCAGCTGCTTGTTGATCCGCTTGAAGACGTGATAGTAGAGGTCCCACGCTTGGTGGAGCTCGGCCTCCTTGCGCGACACGCGATATTTGTTGCACCACTCGTGCGCCTCCTGGAGCTCCCTGCCGTAGGCTTGGATGAAGGCGATCTCCTGCAAGGTCTCCGGCCCGTTCTTCTCCAGCAAGACATGGAGAGGCAGCAGGACGTTGAGCATGGCGTCGACGTTGTTCTCGCCAAAGTATAGACGAGAGGCGTCCTCCAGGGCCTCGTGCCACATCTCGTGCCACAGCACGGCCATCCGGATGAGCTCCTGGGACACGAGCTGGGCCTGCTCCACCAGGGTGGCGCTGTGCTGCCTGACATTGTCAAGCACAGACATGGCGGCAGCGCGGCGGGAGCTTGAGCTGGACTTGCAGGCCACCAGCAGCGGGTACATCAGGGCCTGCGGGTGGTGGCGCCCTATCCTCATGAAGAGGCTCTGGATGAGCTGCCGGACGCGTGCAGAGTTGGTGTGAATTCTCGCGATGATCTGCGGAATCACCAAGAGCCACGTGTCAATGGAGACGTGGCCAAAACCCTCGATCAGGGCAGCCTCCACGTCAGCCTGGTCTCCATGGTTGAACCACAGCGTGAGCAGCCTTAGGATGTCCTGCAAGTTGCCCGAGGACCCACCCCTTCGGCCGTTGGCGCTCTGGCTCAGTGCGATGGACCGGAAGAATCCAAGGACGGCGGGCGCGACGTGCCTCGCCACCGCGGAGGGGGCCTGGCTCGAGTGGTACTCCATGGCCGCCACGTTGAAGAGGGCCCAGTGGTGCCACGCCTTGGACCACCCCCTGGCAGACTCCGTGGCGGCCCTCAGGGAGCTCAAGATCTCGCTGATGGACTTCTCGTCCATCTCGTCCTGCACCAGTGACCAGTGCCAGAGACCCCTCTTAAGGCACACTCTGGCCTGGAGCGGCGGCTTCCCAGAGTGAATGCTCGACTGGAAGATACCGCTCCTGTGTGCGGACCCGGCCTCCACCATCTGGGCCTGGCCCGCTGAAGCGCCCAGGTACCCCTGGCTGCCCTGCCTGAGCTCGTGCGAGAGCTCCTGCAGTCTGACGTATGCGTCCTGAAAATTTCCAATCGACCAAAGGTACTTGCAGTACGCGTACATGGCCTTCGGGGCTCCAGACCCCGCGCCGTACCCGGGCTCTCCCGCCGCCTTAAGGCCCGGGTCGTAGTTCAGCAGCTTGATCAGGGTCCTCTTGGACTGCCTCAGCCTGCCAGACTTTCTGCACAGCGAGGCAAACTTGAGCCAGGTGTCCGAGTCCTCGCTGACGGGCAGAACAAGGCTCCTCACTGAGAGCAGGGCCTGCCAGACCTCCACGTTCCTCTGCACCCCCCACAGCCTGTCGTGCCACATCTGCCTTATCAGCTCCCTCCTGTCCCCTTGGTCCTTGGCGGCCTCTGCGGCCCCGCCAACTGCGACCCGAGAGTACTCGATCACCTCCTCGAGCTCCACCAGCTGCTGGACGCGAACCATGTCCCCATACGCTCTCTCATACGACTCACCCACCCTTGCGGTGAGCTCTGTCGCCAGCAGCTCGCGGCTCTGCTCGATGTGCGCCAGCCCCTCGGCAATCTCGCCCTCGTGAATCTTGAGCACGGCGTGCAAAAAGGTGCTGGTGGCCGCGACGTTGACCATGGGGCCGGTGACCCCGGGCGTGCTCGAGGAGGTGCCCAGGGTGCCGCTGGACTCGATCATGCTGACGTACTCGGCCATCTCCGTCCATTGGCCCATGTGCCACGCGGCGTGGGCCGCGGTGGGGGCGAGCTCCCTCCTCAGGGCGACATCTGCATTGAGCCAGATGTCCCGGCACAACTTGGAGAGCTCCTCCCACTCGGCAAGAGCGGCCAGGCACCTAAGACATCCGAGGGCGGCCTCCAGCGCAGCCTGAGATCCGGCGGGCGAGATCTGCTGCTTCTTCCTGTAGGCCTCAAGAGCCTCGTCCCACTGCTGCAGCTTCTCATACCAGCTCTCCTTCAGCTCCACCTGGAGCTCCTGCTGGGCATTCGCAAGGACACCAACGGCAGCGTCCGGCTGGTTGAGCTGATTATAGATCGAGATGAGGGCCTCAACGCAGGACTCTGGCAATTCCTGGAACTCCATCTCCTTGTAGTGCAGGGCCTTGGCGAAGGCGTGGCACCTCTCTGCGAGCGCGCCAAGCATCCGGTAGTCGACCTGCAGCGGCTTGCCATCGTGCTCCATGAACTCAGCGAGGTTGAGCAGCGAGGTGACGATCTCTGTGGGAATGGTGGGCGAGTTGAAGGCGGCCTCCAGCGACCTGATGAGCTGCTGCTGGGAATTGGAGCTGAGCTCCGACCAGCACGAGATGAAACCGGCCGCAAAGAGGTCCTTGGCCGTGTGTGGCTGCACCTGCGCGAGGGTGTAGCACGCCCTCAGCGCGGGTGACGGGGACTCTTTAAGCAGCTCTACCGAGAAGTGCCTCATCCATTCCACCCAGTCCTCCTTGGTGGACCTCTGGCTGCTCTCCCACGCCTTTTTCAGGTTCTGCTCATTCACGCTGTACTTGAGCTCTGGGGTGGGCATGATGTCGAGCTTGTCAGGCGCCTGGCCATTCATCTTGGTCTTCATGATATAGTCAAAGGCAGTGCTTGCGTTGTAGTCAACGGTGTCCACAGTACAAGGGGGCTCCGACAGGGCGAGGCAGCTCGCGATGGCCTCGAAAACGTCGTGGTGGATATTCTGGGCGATCAGCAGCTTCCTTATGGACGGGACGAAGAAGGAGAACTCCTCGCCAAGGGAGACCGCGGCGGCGCAGATTGTGTCCAGCGTGGTGCGCTTGAGGGACTCCGGCCCGAGGGACAGGATCCTGGCCAGGGGCTGGACGATCGCAGAGCCGTACCCGGAGAGCTTCATGCACTTGAGAATCCTGGCGAGCGACTCAAGGATCGTCCGCCTTATCTCCAGGGGCGTCGCGGTGGTGTTGGGCGAGATCAGCCTCATCAGCGCGGGCAGCAGGATGTGCAGGTTGTCCTCTATGCTCGAGCCAAAGGACTCTATGGCGTGGAGGACGTGGGGGACGTACGTGTAGTCCGTCCTCCTCTCCGCGTCCGCGAGGATGGTCACGATCCTCGGCAGGAGCTGCGGAAGGTAGGTCCTGAATTCGTCGTGAAAGTTGTGCGAGAGCTGCTCAAGGAGCTGAAGGATCGGCTTCATCAGCAATTCCGAGCCCCAGTACTGTTGGACCAAGGCCAGGATGTCGTCCAGGTACTTGCCAAGATGCTGCTTGGTGATTGACACGAGGACGGTGAATTGCTGGAATATGAACTGCCTCAGGCCCTCGTCGCACGACTTAGCGACGTGGAAGAGCACGGGCATCACCTTCGGCAGGTACTGGACGCACTTAATCCCGAGGGCCTGGAAGATGAACATGAGCGACCTGATGACCATGAGGTGGTGCGACTTCATGCTCCCGTCGTGAAGCACCTGCATCAGGACGTTGATGGCTACGGTGGGATAGTACTCGTCTGAGCTGGTGACGAGGCCAAAGGAAGGCACCTGGTCGTGGAGGTCAAGCCCTTGCTCCCCAAAGCCCTTGGCCCTCCCGGCTTCCGTGGACCTGGCCTTCTCCGTGGCAAACACGCTCTGGCTGACCTTGTACTCGTGGGGGTCAAAGGACCCCAAAATTCCCAGGAGCTTGATCAGCTTGTGCCTCGTGGCAAAGGAGCTCTCGTTCAGCAGCCTGAGGAGGACGCCAAGGAGCTGTGGGTAGTCTGTGTAGGGCTGGATGACGTACCCGGTGCTCTCGATGAGGTCGCCCATCGTGGATACGGCAACGTCCCTGCGAACCGCCGAGGAGGAGTCCTGGAGCGACCCAATCAGCAGCGGCAGGAGCTGCGGCACGTGAGAGCGCATCAGGCTGCCGCCCACGAGCGCGAGCTTGCCGATGGTGCTCAGCACAGCAATGGCAACGCCCGTCTCGCCGCTTCCCGCCACCTCGGCCATCCCCTGCCTCTCTGCTTGAGGCTTGAGCTTGTTCACGAGGGACTTGAGCACAGGGGAGACGTACGGCAGCACCAGCCTGGGCGCCGCGTCGATGAGGTTGCCAAGCAGCCTCGCACTGTCCTCCTTGTGCTTGCTGTCCGCGCTGTACTCAAGGTCCGTCAGCAGCTGCAGGAGGAGCCTCCTTAGGGCAGGGAGGACGTAGGCCGGATTGAGCCCCGCGAGCCTGCCCACAAGCTCGATGGCCATCTCCCTGACAGAGAAGGCCTCGTCGTTGAGGGCGTTGAAGGAGGCCTGGAGCATGTCCGCCTGCGCTAGGAGCTTGTCGAAGGTGCTCGTGTCCTTGAACCGCATCAGCACGGTCGTCCTGACGCTGGGGTCGATGTCCGTGATGGCCACCATCAGAAGCTTGCCCAGGATAACCTCCAGGGTGCCATGAGACACGCGGGGGTTGGCATGGCAGTACCTCCTTGGGAGCGGCCCGTTCCTCTCCTGGTAGCCCTGCACGAGGTGGCCCTCGAGCAGGTCGCAGCACGTGAGCGCAGCCTCCTGCCTAACGTTGACAATTGGGTCGTCCAGGAACGACAGCACGGTGGACTTGACAAACTCCAGAAGGGACGCGTTGCCAAAGTCAAAGATGCCCAGCGTCCTCAGCGCCAGGCAGGTGGGCTCCGCCCCCTGGATCCTGTGCTGGGTCTCCTTCCTGTACAGGATCTGCGTGATCTTCTGCAGCAGGCGGTCCCGCACCTCTTGCATGAGCTCTGGCAAGGACTTGACGATCTTCTCCAGCGCCGACACGAGCTGGCTTGACATCCCAGTATTGAAGACGGTATCCAGCAGGGAGATGCAGTAGGGCTTCCACCTGAGGCCCAGGCCAAGCGCCAGGGCGCCCACGCACTCGATGGCCTCGACGCAGATCTTCTTCCCCTTCTTCACAACCAGCACGTCCCTAATGGTCGCGCAGATGGACGGCAGGTGCGCCTCCATCTTCTTGGTGGCGTGGAAGCTGGCATGGCCCAGGGCCTGGGCGAGGTGGCCGATCGCTGCGAAGGCGGCCGACCTCTCGTTCGAAGACTTGAGGGCGTTAAGCAGGAAGGTCATGGACTCCTCAAGGTAGGACTGGGCGAACCTCTCCGGAGCAAATGATGCGATCCTTGGCAGCAGGGTAACGACCGAGGACCTGATGATCCGCTCCCTCGAGTCCCGGTACTGCAGGACCATCTCCACAACCTCCCTGTACCTGGCCAGCATGAACTCCCCGGTGTGCCTCAGCAGCTCGCCGATCACCAGCAGAGAGCCGTGCACAGAGTCCGCCCCAGAAGATCCCTTCCTCGCCCCTCTCTTCGTCTCCTCGAAGAGCTCGTAGTACCACTTGACCCGGTACCTCGTCTCACGCTTCTCCACCACCACCAGGCACGCCCTGAGCGCCGCGATCGAAGCCCTCCTGATAGAGAGCTTTGGGTCCCTGAGCCCCGACCAGATGGACCTGATGAACACGGCAACGTGGACGTTGAAGACAGTGGGCGAGTTCTTGGCGAGCTCCTTTAAGATGAGCACCGCCGCCAGCCTCTTGTACTCCACCCGCTCGCCCTGGAGCCACTCCAGCGCCCTCTTGACCTCGAACTCCACGACGTCCGCGGTGACGGGCCCTCCCGAGTGCACAAGGTGGCCAAGGGCCTTTGCCGCTGCAGCGAGGGTGACCGCGTCCGTGCTGGGCTGGAAGATGTCCCTCAGGTAGTTCGCGAACCTGGAGATCTTGGTGGCATTCTCCCCCAGAAGCGAGACATCGATGAGAGCGTCAATGGCCCTCACACCTCCCAGCCTCTCGTGAGGCTCCGTGCTGTTCACCAGCTGGAAAACCCTCGTGTAAAGGTCGTTCATGAACCTGGTGAAGGCCGCGCCGCCCAGCTCCCTTGCCTCCGACCCCACGTAGTCGTGAAGGGCCTGCTGGGACTGGCTGGTGAAGGCCGCCTGCCTGGTCGAGGCAATGCGCTGGAGCTGCCTGTACTCGCGGTGGCGCTTGAGGCGAAGCTTCTCGGTGGCCAAGGAGCGCGAGGAGACCGAGGCCTCGCTGGAAGCGTCGCTGGAGAATGTGTCCCGCACCCGCAGGGGGCTCGCACTCGGGCTGAGGGCGGGCGTGCCCGGGGTTCCCGGGATGCTTAGGGAGGAGCCGCTGCCGCTTCGGCCCGCGGAGCCGAGCTTGTCCAGGTTGCTTCCGCTGTCCAGGTGGGCGAGCTCCTCCTCGAGCTCGTCGTCCTCGTCTATGAGCTTCAGGACCCTCTGAGTCGTCGCGGTGCTCCGCTTCCGAGGGGACAGTCCCCGGAAGGAAGACACGAGGTTGGAGATTCCGAACCCCCCCGAGGTTCCCGCCCTCCCCCTCGCCCCGTACCTCCCCGGCCCGTCCTCCCCAGGTCCAAACCCATCGTCCCGCTTGCAAAGCTCGCCCAGGAGGGTCGCCAGCGTGTCCACCTTGCCGCCTACGGTCAAAGACGCCATGCCTCAAAACTCCAACTCGAGCTCTCTCTCTATCTCTCTCTCTCTCTCGCACGCCCGAAACTTCCCGGACGGGGCGCGGGGACTCTTTCTCTCCCTCCCTCCGACCAACGCACCGCGGTGGGTGGGTTGGGGTTTCGTGTGTGCGTGTGTTCCTCGTCCAAGGCCCGTGGTTTCACGTCGTCGAAGGGGGGCTCAGGACAGGCTCCCGCAAGCTACAATGGGGTCCCATCCTCGCGCACCCTCGATCCGATCGATCGCCATCCTTGCCACCCTCACCAGGTGCTGCTGCCTGCAGCTCGCCTGCTTTTGGGGGGGGATATCATTGTGATTGGGAAAAGTTGGGAAACATAGAAATGCAGAAGCGCAAGGGGATCTGGATTGGGAGTGCGAAAAAGCCAGTGAAGACGGCGCCAGGGGGACCCTGAGGGCCGTCGCTTTATCACCGAGCGGAGGCGAGGAGGGGCACGTGCGGGACGAGGACGATGAGGCCCCAGACCCAGAGCATGGGGGGTCGCGGGGCGGAACGAGAGGCGGCGATGAGGACACTGAGTGTCCCGCGGCGAGCCCTGGGCCGGGAAGCCGCGAAGCCGGGGAGGGGGAAAGTCACCGCTTTGGGCGGGCGCAGGGCCAGGATGAGGGTGGTGATGGAGAGGTCGGGTAGGAGGGTTTGTATCGCGGAGGCAGGCCGGACAGAGAACTTTGAGGAGGAGAGCGAGGCCTCGCGGGCCGAGGAGACGGGAGAGGTTAGTGCGGGGGGCAACGGAACCGGACCCTTGGACTCCCAGGATGAGGAGACCCAGGGAAGGCGGTTTGAGAGGAGGAAGAGGCAGTTCAGCTCGGGGCGCGACATCGCGAGCGTGCGGTCGAAAGTGACCGAGCGGTCCGTGCTCTCCCGCGTCAAGCTCCCCTTCGGGATCAAGCTGAAGACCCTCGGGCTTGGCGCCCTCTTCGCCGGCTGGTACATATCCAACGTCTACTTCAACGTCTACAACAAGAGGGTGCTGAACGCTTTTCCTTATCCTGGGATCTGCACGCTCATCCACCTCTCGGTGGGCACCCTCTGCATGGCGGTGATCTGGGGGCTCAGGCTGAAGAAGGCCCCGAAGATCAAGACGACCACGCTGGTCGCCGTCCTGCCCCTGGGAGCCCTCCACCTCCTCGGGTTCGCCTTTACCAACGCGTCTCTAGGCTCTGTCGCCGTGTCCTTCACGCACACCATCAAGGCGCTGGAGCCCTTCTTCACCGCCATCTTCTCGGCGATCATCCTGGGCGCCATTCCGAGCGTGATCAGCATGCTCGCCCTCGTGCCAATTGTGTCCGGGGTGATCCTCGCCTCGTTCACTGAGGCCTCCTTCACTTGGGGCGGCCTTGTCTTTGCTCTGGGCAGCAACTTCTCCTTCCAGCTCAGAAACGTGCTTAGCAAGCAGTACATGACCACCAAGGCCTACGAGTCCCAGGAGGGAGGCATGAACACGGACGTTCTGGACCAGGTCAACCTCTTCGCCTGCATCACCACCTGCGCCTGCGTCATGATGTTCCCCGTGGCGTACTTTTTGGATGCGGGCAGGCTGCAGCAGGCTGCCGCAGCGGCTGGCGGGCTCGCCTCGGTCGCCACGGAGCCCACCTCGCGGCTGCTGTGGTGGTCCTTCCTCGCCGGGCTGTGCAGATTCGCCGACGTCCTGGTCTCCTACGCCATCTTGGCCCAGGTTACCCCCGTCACCCACTCTGTCGGAAACTGCCTGAAGCGCGTGATCGTGATTGCGGCCTCCATCTTCATTTTCCAGAACCCGGTAAGCTCCAAGAACGTGATCGGCACGATGATGGCGATCACCGGAGTCTTCCTGTACTCGATGACCAAGAGGATGGACGAGGGGAAGATCGGGAGGCTGCCCTTCGACCCCGTGGTCAGGAAGTTCTCCAGGGGAATCCAAAAGGTGGTCGGGAAGAAGCCAAAGAAGCTCAAGGCGGACGAGAGTGAGGACGAGGATGGCGAAGGGGAGAACGTGGAGTACTACCTCTAAGCTGGTCGAGGACGACGACCAAAGAATTTTATCAAAAACGCTGTTATTCCAACAAATCCAACAGACCCGACCCCTCATCTTGTCATCCCCACACCGGAGGGTGCCATTTTCAGTCCTGCAGCTCACGGCGGTGCGGTTGCCGAGAAGGAGGGCGGAGGAGGGGCGGAGGGAAAAGGAGGGCCTGCGGGGCTTCTAGGTTTAAGCTATGTCGTCGTTTTGTTATATCCAATTAGTTTTTTTTCCAAAGGAGTGGACGGGTGCGAGCCCCACCTCCCTCCCTTATAGCACAGAAATCCATCCGAGGTCAGGGCCAATGGAACGAGTCGCGCCCCCGGGGCGCTCCATTCCCCCCCAAATCCCCTCGAACTTTTTTTTTTGCCTTCCCGCAGGCCAGGCAACTTACTGGGCCTTGAGCGCAGCAATCCTGGCCTTGAGGTCAGTCTTCCTCTGCTCGTAGGTCTTCTTAGGGGTGAGCCACTTCTTCGACGAGGATGGGGCCTTCTTGGCCTTCTTTGGCTGCACTGGCTTGGCCCTGATGGCGGCGTGCACCTTCTTGTAGATGCCCTCGAGCTGGCCGGCGTTAATGCCCTCCTTGATGAAGTGAGAAAAGTGCTTGGCGTAGGCCTCGGCGTCCTCCTCCTTCATCTGCTCCATGTAGTCCGCGACGTGTCCTCCGAAGATGTACTTCCTCAGGGTGTCCTCGTCGAGGGACTTGGCCTCGGGGTCGTACCCGACGTACCTCTTCTCGGAGTGAGGGATGTCCAGGCCGCCGTCGAGGGCGCCCTTGAGCGCGGCAAAGACCTTGGAACCGGTGGAGGTCCTCTTGAGTCCAACGTCGAGGAGGCAGAAGAATGGCCTTGGGCCCTCGTCGTTCTCCTCCACGAGGTAGTCCTCCCCGCTGGCCTCCGCGAGACCCTTGTAGGCATCCGCCAAACCAAGCTTGGTGAGAACCCTCCTGGCGATGAGCAAGCCAGTGCAGTACGCCGCGGCGTAGTTCGTGAGGCCAAAGTTCAGTCCGTAGGTTGGGAGCTCCTGGGAGTACGCGCTGGCGATCACCACGTCGTGGGTGAGGGTGGCGTACACGACCTGGCAGGTGATGTTCTTGTTCGAGAACCTCACCACAAGTCTGTACTTGGGGGTGGCATACTTATTCTTGTCCTGAATGATCAGCCCCTTCCTCTGCCTGTAGTCGGTCTTTCCCTTCCTGCGCCTTCTCAGCTTCACCTGGAAGCGCTTGAAGTAAGCCTTGGTCTTGATCTCCTTGACGAACGCCATCCTTGCTCTGCTCCTCTACCTCTCAATCAAAGCGGCGCTCGCGCTCGTTCTCTTTTCTACGCTCCCCCTGCTCCCGGCGTATGTATGTCCGCAGCTCGCCCTCCTCTCCCGGATGCAAAAAGGAATTCATCCCCCCCACACCCCTAAGACCGGATTTCTACACAATTTACACACACGCACGGGACTTGGCGGCGGCGGCTGAAATCCGCCCCCCCCCCCGAAACGAAAAATCGGAAATTTCCGCACCCCCCTAAAAACTCTGCAGACCCAGTTTCGAGGCGAGAGGGGACGGAGTGGGGTTGGTCGGGAGTGAGTGTTGGCTGACGATGGCGACTGCGGCAGAGAAGCGCCGAAGGAGGAGGGAGAAGAAGAAACGTCTTGTTGAGGATGTAGAACGTGTGATCAAGAACAAGACCCCCACAGAGCAGGTCACCGACCTTAAGAACGAGGAGCTCTTCTTTATCGACGAGAAGCCTGCTCTCGACGGCCAGGACAAGGCCAAGATTGGGTCCTCTAGTTCACAGAAAAAACAGAAGAGAGTGAAAACCTTTTACGCCAAGCCGAACCAGAAGGCCTTGGACAGGGCGCTGAGCTCCAAGGAGAAGCGGCAGAGGCAAGAGGTGGAGGCCCCGTTGTACGACCTCTGGGGAAGCAACGGCAACGACGGGGGTGGTAAGGTCGCGCCCGCCGCCTCCGTCTCGAAAAAGAGGGAGAAGCGCCAGAAGGCCGAGAGGGTCAGGCTCTCCACGGTGGTGGAGCCGGCGGGCTGCTCGTACAACCCGCAGTACGACGCGCACCAGGACGTGGTGGCGGAAATCGTTGCGGAGGAGGCCCAGCGCGAGCTGATCGAGCAGGCGAACAGGACCTCGACAGCCGCCGTGCCGTCGGAGACGAAGCGCACCGCCGAGGAGCAGCGTTTGAGGAAGCCCCACGAGATCCCCAGCCAGCGGTTCGTTCCCATCAAGAAGACGCTGAAGGCGATCAGGAGGGAGGAGAGGGAGCGGGCCGAGCGGGTGGAGCGAAAGCGGGAGGAGGCGGAGGAGCGGGCCAAGGTCCTGCCGCCGAGGCTCGGGAGGAAGAGGTTCCAGCCCGAGACGAAGAAGGTCGCGACGACGGACGAGATCGACGGCAGCATCAGGACGCTCAGGAGCACGCCCATGGTGGCCACCTCGGCATTCAACAAGCTGCAGAGGAAGGGGCTGATCGAGCCGAGGGACGAGGCGGTGAAGAGGAGGAGGAGGAGGTACGTCAGGGCCTGAGAGATAAGCGAGTAACAATAATACAAAACAAAAACATCGTGGCCGGCCTGCCTGGCCCAGCTCATCAGAGCTTGATCATCTTGTAGAGCGTCTCCGCGGGGTCGGTGGACTTGCCCAGGAGCCTCGTGATGGAGTCCTGGAACTCGAGGTCCCTGATCCTCACGCTGTTGCCGATGTTCATCTTGGACACGTCGTACTCTATGGAAGCGGGAATGTCATCCGAGCTCACCACGCAATCCACGAAGGGCCTGACGGGATACAGGTACCCGTTCCTCTTCAGCGCTGGGCACGCGTCCTGGCCGATGATGGAGACGGGAACCCTGACCTTGACGGCATGCCCCGGGGGACACCGCTGCAGGGAGACGTTGAGGCACTGGGAGGTCACCGGGTGGAAGGAGAAGGACCGTATGATCGCGTGGCAGACTCTCTCGCCCTCCCGCTCGCCCTCGGTGTCCGTCCACCCCCGAAAGTGGTCCCCAGCGCCCTCCGGGACGACCAAGCGGATCAGCCTGGACTTTGCGTACTCGCTGGTGTGCCTCCGCAGAAGCCTCTCGATCTCGGCGTCCTTCAGCGACAGGTGGATTGTGCCCACGCCCTGCGTGTCCCTAATTGGCATGAGGACCGCGGGAACGAGGCCCTGCGCGCGCAACCTCTTTACGTCATACTTATTGGTCGTGCCCCTCGGCACGGCCTCGAGCCTGCACACGTCTATTTCCGGTTTGCCGACCTTGGCGCTCAGCCGTCCAAGACCGTGGACCTTCTTCCTCTCCTGCGCGAACCTTCTGTTTTGTTTGGACTCAGAGTCCTGGCCATGCTCGTCTGGCCTGGCGGAAGCTGCCCATGTCCTTCCGTGGTGGACCTGGTGCGGTTGTCGACTTCGTAAACCCAGAAGAACTCCAGCTTCGCCGACGACCGAGGCCAAAGGGCTAAAGAGTCCCCCACTGAAGACGCGCCCTCCCCCGGCCTGGCAGGCTCTCAACCCCCCCATTGAGATCATCATCCCCTAAAGCCTTGCCCGCCCTCGGTCGCCTCCACGCCCCCACGCGATCGATCGCGTCTACTTCTCCAGGGAACGAAACAAATTTTCCAGCAGAAAAGTTTGATGGTATTTCGTGAGAGACGTTCTTTTTCCATGGGCCCCCCAAAAATCGATTTCGGAGGCCGTCGAAATAGAACGTCTCTCACGAAATATCGTCCCATTTTGCCAAGCCGTGCGAGCCGAGAGCCGAGAGCCGAGAGCCCCCTCCAGCTGGTGATTGCGATCAATCAATTAGGCGGGAAGGCGCTCAGCCCAGAAGGGCAGCAGGGAGCTGGGGGGGGGGGTTATTGGACCGCCCCGACCGCCATGTACATCTCTTACGGGTGGCCCGTCGTGTTGGAGACGACGACGGCAGAGGGACCCTCCACGTCAGACTCCAAAGCAAAAGACTTCGACTCCGAAGAAGTCGCTTGGGTTTGTTCGGTGGGCAAGGCCACCGCGATAGGAAAACAGAATGAGGTTCAGGTGTGGACCCGAACCAAACAAGGGAGGGTGAGAGTGGGGAGGTTTAGGGCCAAGGATGACGACGTCATGGTGGAGGGGGGGTTCCGATACGCAGCTTGGGAGCCAAAGCAACGCGCACTGGTCGTCTGCACGTCAGGGGGAGTGGTGTACGTGTTGAGCCTGTCGGAGGATGCCAGAAGGGACGCGACCGGGGGGTCGTGCCCCGGCTCGAGGTTCCCCGCCGTCGACGTTGGGGTGAGGGCCCGCTTTGACTGCAGTGGCGTCTTGCCGACCGCGCTTCTCGTGGACGAGAAGACCATCCTCCTGGGCTGCGCGGACGGAGCGCTCGTGTCGTACAATTGGGACGGGTACCAGAAGTCCAAGCTCTCGCTTCTACCACCCGGCGAGGACCTCGACGCGCGCGAGCCGTGGCTCAACAATCAGTCCGTGCAGACCCTGCAGTACTGCAGATCGAGGCGAACCCTCCTGATCTTACTCAAGAACGGCATGTGCGCGCTATACATGTTTTCGTCGGATGGCCTGCGGCTTAAGTCCAGCTCCAGCTCTTTCTGCTGGGTGCTAGCCCCTAGGAGCGAGACGATCACCGCCGCATCGCTGTCGCCCGAGTCCCACACCCTCGCCCTCGGGACGCAGTGCGGCGCCGTCCACCTTTACGCAATTGGGAACGACCTCTCCCAGCATAAGCTTAGAACCTTGTCTTTGGCAGAGTGGGGGCACACAGGCCAGAGCAGCGGGGTAGTGGAGTCTGTGCGGTGGACGGCGGACGGCAGGGCCATGGCAATCGTGTGGGAGAAGGCCGGCCTTAGCGTCTGGACCGCGTCAGGGTGCAGGCTCATGTACCACCTGGAGGGGCACACGGGCCAAAAGAAGGAGGCCACGGCGGCGGCGGCCGGGAGGAGGGCGGTTTGCTGGAGCCCGGAGGGCTTGCAGCTCGTCGCGAGCTCCAGGAGGGACCCTTCGAGGGTCCTGCTCTTCTCCTTTGCTCGTGCCGCGCTTAATTCCTCGCCAACCCGGTCGGGCACAAACCAGTCCTCTCTTCTATCCGTCCCGTCAGCCTGCCTCCTTGGCGACGACTGCGTGCTTTGCGTCTTTGGGTCGGACGTCTTGGGCGACGCTGAGAGGCCCACGCTTCACCACCTTCCGCTCCCCCAGCAGTACTCCGGGCTGAACTGGCCCGCCAGGCTGATTGCGGTGAGCGCAAGGGGGGAGGACCTGGCGGTGGCGGGGGGGAGGGGAGCGGCGCTCTACTCCCACAGGCACCGCAGGTGGCGCCTATTCGGGGACGTGAACCAGGAGAGCGCGATCAGGTGCCTGTCGCTCACGTGGGTGGATGAGGTCGTCATGTTGTGCTGCCAACCCTGCAGCTCGAGGCCTGCACTGCTGGAGGACTCCTCTCCCCAGGGCCAGGTCCAGCTCCGGTTCTACCCCAAGTACCACCTCGACTCGACATCCCTGCTGTGTCAGAAGAGGCTGAACGCTCCGCCGAGGGCCATGAGCGCCCAGGGTGACCGACTGGTCGTCCTGTCGGGTGATGCGGGTAAGCTAGAGGCTGCTGTGCTCAGGCTTATCGTGGAGGGGCCCCTGGGCCCGAGCCAGAGGCCCATAGCCCGCGTCGAGGTCCTTAGGGAGGTCTGCATCGTAACCATGCGCCCGCCGCCAGTCCTCACCTCCTTCGTCCCCGCCCTCGGGGGCGGCGACGCTGGGCGGGGCCCCAGGAGCGCGTGCCTCGTCCTGCACGCGGACGGCCAGCTCTGCCACCTCGACTTGGAGACTGGGAGTGAGAGGGGTGTGCTGGACAAGGTGGAGCACTTTTGGTGCGAGGCCGAGCCGGAGGGAGGCCGCGATGGCGGCAGCGGCGATGGGAGCCTCCTGTGGACCTATGGGGCGCGAGGAATAAGCATCCTAGACGTCGGCAGGGTCCTCTCGCTTGTGCGGGAGGGCAAGATGGCCAGGCTGGAGGTTCAGGAGCCGGATCCTGAGCTGGAATTCGACAGGGAGGTGTACCCGCTGGGCCTCAACCCTGGCGTCAACTCCATCGTGGGAATCTCGCAGCACAGCGCTAACCTGGCCTCGTCGGCATCGCACGGATTCTCTCCTCTCCCAAAGGCCCAGCCCTTGCTTTCCCCGCTGCTGAGGTATCTGCTTACCCAGGGCAGGCAAGAGGATGCAGAGCGGCTGGTGCAGCGCTCCGCCAGGCACCCACACTTCTCACACTCTCTGGAGTGGCTCGTATTTACCGTGCTGGAGAAAGAGTACTCCAGTGCTGATGCTGTCCATGCCGCCGCCAAGCCAAGAGGGTTGTACAACTTGAGTACCGTGCTGGGGCTGGTGCAGCGCCTCAAGGTGTACGCCGACGTCATTGTGAGGGTGGCCAGGAAGATCGACCCTGTGCACTGGGGCCTCCTCTTCCAGGAGGCCGGCCAGCCCACCAGGCTCTTTGAGAAGTCACTCCAGGTGGGTTGCTGTCACCGCCACCGTAAGAAGAAAAGACTCCTGACGAATGTCCTGCTGACCCCGCCCCCCAAAACCTCCGCTCTTTTTGTTCTGCCCTCCGACCAAACTGCAGTCAAGGGCGTACGCAACCGCCGCAGGCTTCTTGGTGATCGTGGAGACCCTGGAGGGCCCAGACTCGGGCCAGGAGTGCGCCTTGAACCTCCTGCAGGAGACCTTGCAGGAGGGGGAGTACGACCTGACTGGGGAGCTGGTGAGATTTCTGGTGAGGTCCGCGAGGGACATGAGGGCGAACGCAGAGGACCAGGGCGGAGAGGCGGGCGGTGGGTCCTGGTTCGGCATGATCTTTGGCTCCCTCACCCCGCTCTCCTCGGCCAGCCAGAGGGAGGGCCTCCTCAGCAAGGCGGTCCACAAGTTCCTGTCTGCCCATGCCGCCGCACTCATCGCCTCCAGGAGGCTCCAGGACCTGGCCACATTTGTTCACAAGTCCGGCTTTGACGTCGTCCCCTTGCTCCGTGAGGAGAAGCACGGCGTGTGCAGGTGAGGGCCCCTCTCGTGACGTCATCAGACCAAGAAGCGTCTTGCAGCTGACTTTTCCTGAATCCTCCCTCTGTCCCAAAGGCTCGTTTCCTTCAGGCAGGCGGTGAGGGAGATCGAGGAGGCGTTCGCGCAGGAGGGTGCCAAGCAACTGATCTCGCTGGCAGACTCGGAGCTCCTGCTGGAGGCCTTCCGGGCCGCTGGGCTCACCGAGTGGGTTATCGTCCTCGCCACAGTGCTCCGCAGGTCCCCGCTCCTGCTCAACCTCTTCAGAGACGACCGCGCCCTTTGGTCGGTCTTCCTGAACAGCCTCGCTGAGGACGAGTCATACACAGCCTTCCTCCGGGAGCTGGAGCGAGGGATGGCTGCGGGGTGACCTGGTGCAGGTCTGTGGGAGCCAGGGTGGTCCCTCAAAGCGATTAAGGTCGTCAACATTATTTTTTTGGGGGTGAGGGTGTCCCCTTTGCCTGTTTCAAAGGTCAAACTCTTTATTATTCACCCTTTCATGCCTCCCCGCGCTCCCCTGAACGCCTCGTAGCCCTCAATATCCTCCCTTGTCAGCATCGGCGCCATCCCCGAGAGCGCATCCTCGAAGTCCTCCGCCCCAACCCCGGATCCGCGGCCTGAGGACGACGACGTCATGTAGGCCTCCCGGCACAGAGCCTCCAGCTCGGCCCCCGTGAACCCCTCTGTCCTTGCCGCGAGGCTGCCGAGCTCAACGCCCTCCCGCAAGCCCATCCCCGCTGTCATCTGTTTCAGGATCTCCCTCCTCTCTTCCTCCCCCGGCGGGGGAACGTAGAGCAGGACGTCGAACCTGCCCGGCCTGAGCAGCGCGGCGTCGATCTGCTCGGGCCTGTTCGTGGCAGCCAGCACCACAACCCCGGCCACCTGCTCCAGGCCGTCCATCTCGGTCAGAAAGGTGGCCAAGAGCCGGTCTCCCACAGACCCGCCGCCCTCTCCCCCCGCCCCCCTTGCGGAGCAAAAGGCGTCGAACTCGTCCAGAAAAAGCACGCTCGGCGAGCTCAGCCTCGCCCTCGCGAAGCAAGCCCTCAACCTCTCCTCGGACTCCCCCACATACATGGAGAGCACCTCCGCGCACGACATGGCAATCATGGGTACCCCTGCCTCCGTAGCCGCCGCTCTGCAGAGCTTGGTCTTGCAGCATCCCGGCGGGCCATAGAGCAGCGCGCCGCGGAAGGACTGGAGGCCGAGGCGCGAGAAGGCCTGCGGGTGCCTCAAGGGCCAGTGGACGGCCCTCTCCAGCTGGAGCTTGCAATCGTGGAGGCCCGCGATGTGGGACCACCGCACGGGCGGGGCGTCCCTCGTCTCCCCCCTCGCCGCCGTCGGCCTAACGGCGGCCCTGGCCGCCTCGAAGTCAGCCATCTCGACCGCGATGCCCTCGCCAGCCCCCTCGCCGCCTTCGCACCTTTCCATCGCCGCCAGGGAGGCCTCATGGCACAGCACCGAGAGGTCGGCGCCCGTATAGCCTGAGCACAGCTTGGAGAGCCGGTCGAGGCCGCCAGCGGCCGCGAGGTCGCCGGCCAAGGGGATCCGCTTGAGGTAGAGCGCTAAGATTTCCGCCCTATCGTGCTCGTCTGGCATTCCGAGAGCGATTTCCTTCTCCATCCTGCCGGGCCTTCTGATGGCAGGGTCGACGGCGTTCTGGTTGCTCGTCGCCCCCACGAGGAGGAGGACCCCCGTCTTCCTCCCCAGCTTTCGGTTGTGCGCCGCCCTGGCCACCGAGGTGTCCATCAGGGTCAGGACCTGAGCCACCAGCCTGCACTCGAACGGGCCGCTCCTGTCCCTCCGGGGGCAGAGCACGTCCACCTCGTCAAAGAACAGCACCACACTCCTTCCTTGCTCCACGAGCTCGTCCGCTGCCAAAAAGATCTCCCTCAGCTTCTTTTCCGTCTCTCCCACGAACGCATCAAACACACTCGAAGGCGTTAGGCCGATGAGCGTCGCGCCGCACTCCTCGCACGCCGAATTCACGACGAGAGACTTTCCTGTCCCCGGTGGACCGTGTAGGAGTATCCCGGTGGGCCAGGTCACTCCGAGTTTGTTTCCAGCTTCCCGAAACTCTTCGGGCCACAACAGGAGCTTTCTCAGGTACCCCGCGGGTTCCCTTAGACCTCCCACACGGTCCTCTATACATGATGATGACCCTGTCCTATTCGCCATCGTAGGCTCCATTGCGCCCCCTTGAGGCGAAGACGTGCTCGCACCCCTGCCTGCCTGGAAAGAGCCCCGTTCGCGAAGAAAGTGGA
>Ga0160423_10000269_pt1 | contig 41653 bp, 42 predicted proteins | sample CRUFie14St8metaG_FD_108191 | JGI IMG/M metagenome (GOLD analysis project Ga0160423, IMG submission 108191) | Marine microbial communities from the Costa Rica Dome - CRUD Field 142mm St8 metaG | ecosystem: Environmental > Aquatic > Marine > Oceanic > Photic zone | place: Costa Rica: the Eastern...
CCGATCCCGTTCTTGGCAAACTTGCGGGTGAGTCGGCTGACTCTTTCCTCGAACGCCGGATACCTTATGGACAGATTGGTTCCGATCCAATACGCCGTTGAGGAATCATCCTGACAGTATTGAATGAAGCCCTTGTCCGCTAGGCATTGCTCCTTGGTCCACCCCTTGCTCTCCTCCCGCTTGACCTTTGATATTTCTTGGCCGAGTAGATGGTTCGCCACCTTGTCGAGGGCACCCGGGTAGCCAAAAAACTTGGCCATGTGCATGGTACATATCCATTGCTTCGGCTTGAAGTATGGAATTTGTTGAAGCTCGATAGCCCGCTCGACGCAAGCTTGATCGAACTGTGCATTGTGTGCAAAGATTATTGCACCGTGTAGCTTTGAGACCGGGGCAAAGATCGGGTCCCCGGAATACTTTTCTTCCTCGTTGAAAAAAGAAAAGACAGTCATCTGGAATTGTGGGTCGTTGACATAAGCGTCAACCCCATTGCTCATGTCATAACCCTTTGCCCAATAGGTCTCGCAATCAATTGCGTAAACCTTTTCGTTTTGTAGGATTGTTGACAGAGCTAGTTCTCTTGTATAGAATGGATTCATATTTCTGGTCTCCGGCCCGGGTAGGATTGGTCTCCTCCCGGGCCACTTTGTTTAATGTTCAACTCCGCAATATGGACAAATGCCGTGGCCATTGTCGGAGCATGAAGAATTTACCCTCGGGCATTTTGTGGAGCATCCCTCCATCAAAATAACCCAAAGGCATAGCAACAGTACGAGCTTCATTGCCGTGGATCGTAAGCCTTTTGATACCGCCACAAGGCACAACATAGTAGGAATGCTTCATAAGCATCCCGGACCTGTTCCCCGGTGTATTTTATCACGACGAATCTGCCCGGTTCCGTTGAGCTTATATAAGCATTGGCCCCAAAGACTTCACCCGCCTTGACTTTTTCCTCACCCCAATAGGCTCCGGCGTAGGATGCGATCTGCATAAGCTGACCGTCATACGGCTTGATCTTATCGTCGGCAATATTCGGATAAGTCTTGCGAGTTTTCCAATCGATTACCGCCGGGGCTCCGTTGGAAGCCCGGGCACCAATGTCCATGGTTCCCGCATACCCTTGCTTGAGGTTTACGACAACTTTCTCCCGTTCTATGAACTCGAGCCCGCTTTCCTCTTTCCATGCAAGAGCGGGTTCAATGTAAGGTGCCCACTCTTGCGGGAGGGGACCACCGTTCAGAACATTCTCAAGCACCTCATGGCACTCGGTTCCAAACTCGGCTGACTCCCGGACCTGTTCGTAAGCAAGCTTGACGCATCGCTTTGCGTAACCTTCCGCATCCTCCCCGTCAACGGGCCTATGCTTGAAGGCCGACTGACCTACCTGTTCCTTTGCCCAAGTGTTCAAGTAGCCCTTATCAAGGACCCCGGTTACCCCGGTTGAACTTGGAAGAAGTTTGAGCTTCCTCGCATCGTTTATAGTAGTCGAACGGAACCCGGTCCCCTTGGCGTTAGCCACTTCGTGACAGGTTCTACCGTCCGCATGATACCAATGTCCTCCGGTAGCCATCAGAACGGGACATCTTCGTCGTTGGAGGTTGCGTCTGGCTTCGGCTCAATGGCTTGTTCAACCTTTGGCTCTGGCGTTGGAGTAGGCTTCAAAGGATCAGCCGATGGTTGGGGCAAGGTCCCTACATTTGCCCCGGCTTTAACCATCAAATCATTAAAGTCATCCTTGCTTGGGCAAGCTGACTCGAGCCCCGCCGGGATGGCGGTAATGGATTTGATCTTACCGTAAACCGTGCCTCGAGCGGAAGTCATCTGCTCAATCACGATGTTGCATGGTTTATTGATCAAGGACTTTGGATCGAAGTTCATCGGAAATTCCCCGATCCAATTTTCTACCATGTTGTAGAAGTTACTCTTTGGGTGACCGCTTGCCTTGATTACATTCGTCTGCACAAGGTATGGTGTGTCACCTTCCTTGACCCCGATGAGAATCCGTAGGGCGGGTATGGTTTCGTACATCCCGGGCTTCCCGTAAACCTCTCGCTCGAACTTTTCATTGGTATCCACATCCAAGCAAACCCCGGCGTAGGTCCCGGAAGGAGCGGGCGTTTCTATTTTCCACCCCAAGATTTCTAGCCTTGGAGCATCATCTGTTATTTTTTGTATATTCATACTAGTGTATTGTTATTGTTTTTGCATACTCTAAAATTAGGTATGCGTCTGAATTTTTCTTGGTCACCTTACATGGTGATGGGTATAGCCTCTTGGCCTCCTCCCAACACATCTGCTTTCTGACCTTGTATTCTTTTCCGGTGAGCCCGGTAAAATGAGCTTGCCATTTCTTTGGTGGGACAAGGGTCATGCGAATGCCCGAGGCCATGATGGCCCCCTTGACGAAGCCAAAGTTTTCACCGAGGACGAACCCGGTTGACTCCGGCCTACCCCGCCCGGTTGTCTTCGGGCATTGCTCGACGAACCACTCAATGGAATATCCGTCCACCAAAGATTCCCCGAGCATATCGCAAAGGCTAATGAACTCCGCTTCTCCTCCCCAAGACCATGATTGGGTTCTACCGTCATCCCACAGGATCACGGTTGCCCCGTTCACGCCGGGATCAGTCGCAAGTACAATCTGTTTTCTCGCCATTCGTCCGCTCCTCACCCTTGGTTTTATCCAACTCCAAAAACTCCCTAAGTTGTGACAGAGACCCTCGCCAAAAGGTACCGTTAGTATTAACCCAAGCCTCGTCTTTACTTTCGTCCTTCGTAATATGAAGGTTCCGATCTATTAAATTTGATTCACCCATAATTACAGACTTCTATATCGTTCGCCGGAGCCACAAGGTCGGCGTAGTATTTTTCCGTGGTTGTAACACTAGCGTGGCGTAGTGTTTTGCTCGCTACATATATCCCGTGTTTGGATGCGAGCATGGCACCCAAACATTTTCTCAAATAGTGCATGGGTTTGTCGGAAACAATTCCGATCTCCTCCCGCAAAAACTTTATGAACCCACGGTCCAGAAGCTTGGTCGGGTTGGGGCCACCGATAACCTTTTCGTGTGGACCTTGGTGCCCGGTGTTCATTGAGGTCAAAGCCTCGTAAGTGGACAAGGGAATATTTACTCTCTGCTCATACCCGGCCTTAGTTTGTTCAAGAACTATATAGGCCCGATCCTCGAATTTGAATAGGCAACCCCATGTCAGTCGCAAGATTTCCGAGCGTCTTAATCCGGCTGAAGAAGCAAGTAAAAAAGCTTTGAAGTATTCGGGGTGAGTCTCCCGGCAAGCCATACCTTTCTTATAAATTTGTTCAATGGTATCGTCGGAAACCATGAAAGGTTTTACCTTTGCCGGGGCCGGGGTGTATGCAACAAGATGCGAAAACACTTCCCGGTCAATATCCTTTTCAACTTCCAAATAATGTAAGAAGTTCTTATTAAAAATGGATCGAACTTTTCTTAATCGATTTACATCCCCAAACTTTTCTTCATGCTGACGGATGATTGACTTCCCGGCGGTCAGGACTGCTAAGTAGTTAACCGCCATAGATTTATCTAGACCCAAGTCATCTAACAAAAGAATCAAAGCGTCCCAATTCCGGCAACGGCTTTGGTGATTAGCTTTGAACAAGGGACATTCTAAGTAATATGATTTAAGCTCTGGCTCTACCCGTGCTACGGACCCGGGGTCCGTAGTTTTTTTGCGTATCCTACGGTACGCTTCATCGATCTTTGCGGGGGTGCGAAGCCGGGCTTCGTCAGCATCCTTGGTGCCAAGGGATAACTCAACGAAGTGTTCCTGTCCGTCAACCTCGAGGACTGTTCGGACAGAAATGTTTCTACCTTTTCGTTTGATATATTGCATAGCTTTGGGGGGTCGTGTATTAGTTGACACGCCATGCGATGGAAGGTCAAGCAATTATAAGTCCCTTGATCCAAGGCCACCGCAAAAGCGATTTGTTCATTGCATCAGAACCGGAACGGCCATGCAAGAAAAAAATTATTCGGCCTTCAATTTTTTAATCCGTTCGACTATTTCGAGTCGAGTCATTCGGCTAGTTTCACGCTTTGCTATATCACTTGCGTAGCTATTTACCTGATTGTAAAAGGCTTGAGCGTCTTCTCTTGACATTCCTCGGAATCTTTCAAGTCCGGTTTGGCCATCCCGGTCTTTCTCAAAAAGTTCTTGTAACTTATTTTTTAAATGTCTTCCTTTGATCTCCGAATAAACATAAATGTCTTGGTCTCTGTGCAAATCGGACAGAGCATCGTCGAGTTCCTCACCACGGATCGAGACCCCTCGCTTTGGTGAGACCGGAATAATCTTCTTAGCGATTAGCTCTTGCAAAAGTGGGTCCTTCCGATCCGAATCATACACCCGTGCGACTAAATTCATGGGGAACTCTTCGTTATACCTTTGAACTCGTTGGCCGAATACATCCCGGTTAGGTAAGCCCAATGCTCGGGCCGGGGAGAATGGTAAGATTTCGTGAAGCAAGGCTGACTCTCCCTCACCCTTGGTATACTTTTCATTGGTCAGCATTGCTTCAATTTGATTAAAGAGATTCGGAACTGCTACTTGGCCCGGCGAGGAAAACAACAAACGGGTAAACCTGTCACCGCTTTGCTCATCAAAGGACAACACATTGATGAGATCGCCAATTCCCTTGAAGAATGCTTGGTCAAACATCAGCCTCCCGTAGGCCACGGTCCCGGCACTAATAATATTTCCCATGGTATACTGATCGTCCTCATACTTCTTCATGTCCTTAATCCCACCCATGAATGCCAAGAACCCACCGAAAGGTGTTTCCTTATATCCAAGTTGTTTACCCATCCATGTTACGGTATAGGGTTTCCATCCAGATTCGGCCAGAGTTTTTCTTTTCTGATAATTTCTTGGTCCGGCTCCGGTAACATCGAACATTCTATTGTTCTCGTCTTCCTCCTCGTTAAAGAATAAAGCACCGAGTGACCCGGCCATTGCCAAGCCAATCAATTGTCTCGCCATTAAATCTTGGTACTGCTCTTCCGTAATATTCTTACCGCCCGCTTTGACTTGAGCCCCACCATATTTATGCCACACCGCTCGGCCCGCTCCCACCACCGGGGTATAATCGAATGCCATGTTTTGAACATTGGCAACCACTCGAATAAATGGAACAAAGAATTGTGAAGTTACGGCAAGGGCTTGCTGAGACAGAGGTACCTGTTGACCCGGTAATTGTTGGGGGTAACTTGCTTGTGCAAACTTACTTGCCACCGCCCCCAAGATACCTTCCGGGCGGTTCTGATAGGTGGACCGTAAACCATATTGCTCAGACTCTTCCTTGATATCCGGGTTGCGGTTTGACTCAAGAATTTCGTTTGTCCTTCGACGATGGTCTAAACCGGAAAGTCCTTCTAGGGTTGCTTGTGCTTCGGCCCCCTCCCGTAAAGCTTCCGTATTACCAAGGCCCTCGTCAATATATTGTCTAAGTCTTTTACCCCGGTAGCCTTTTTTCTTACCTTCCATAGCAAGCAAAAAGGTAGCCTTCCCCTCAATGTTTGTGAACCGGAACATAGCGTCCATGCTCGACATAAATCGATGGACATATTTTAAATAATTGTACGGATTAATTTTCCCGCCCGGTAAAGTTTTACGCTCGAGGATGGGATCAAACGAATACTTTTCCATTTCGTACCCCGTTCGGCCTCTTCCCGTGAGCATGATTGACTTAGCCTCTTGCGATCCCTTGACTAGACCAAACAACATATTACGGGCCATCAAGTAGGAAGTTTGTGGGCTGAACCCAGACCGCATAACTTGAGTCATAAACATGGGGACCGCCGTGGCGGTATTTCCGGTCAGGTTCACTACTTGAGTAGAGACTCCTGACACAAGCCCGGCGGTTCTAATAGCTAACAGTAAAGCGGACAAACTATCGCCCGCCTGATTCTGAATTAAATTTAAAACATCTTGAACTTTATTGATGCGTTGAAATCCTTCCGGAGTTTTTTCGATCTGCAAAGCTAACCGCTGAAGTTCGTTTGCAAACTTGCGGTTGAAGGTTCCCTTGATTCCAAGCTTCTTGGCCACGGCTTCCGTTAAGTCTTGGCGGGTCAACGCCCCGAGGTTTGCAAGTTCCACTACAGTTTGCTCGAGCCCTTTAATCTTCCGGCTTGCCTTCTCACCAAGTTGTTGCTTTTTAAAAGTTTCAAGCTGACTGTTGGTGACTTCCCTAATCCTCTTTTGATAAGTCGATTGAAGTTGGATCGCTAGTTTGGTGGCTAACTGCGGGGGCAATCCCATTTCATCCACGATAGAGTCAACTAGTTTCTTGCCCGTGGTCCGCTTAATATCCGGACTTTGCCGGACCAACTCTTGAATCTGAACGCCAAAGCGTTTCATCCTTTCTTGCATGGTCGAGTCAAGTATCTTGCCGGACGGGTCCGTCGGGATCGTACCGAATAAATCTTCGATCTTAGCCTTTTGCTCGTCGCTTAAAGTCTTATCCTGTTTCAGCTTGAGGGCCAAATCTCTCCAGACTTGTCGATACTTTTCTGGGTTCAGCAAGGCATCCCGCAAGATATCTGATTTAGCTCGAAGCTTTCGTTGCCCGGTTCCCGCCTCAAGATTCATCCGCTTGGCAAGCTCGCTAACAAGTTCGTTGGTAAACCGGGCGAGCGGTGCGGACCCCGGTGACTCCGAGGTTGGGGACATGGCTTGCATGATTTGCTTGTGCAATTTTCCTACGGCATCCTTTCGATAGGCCCCCCAAAGAGATGGAGCAAATTGTTTCTCGATTGCCTTGATCAAACTAGGGGCCTTCTTTTTCAAGAACTCAATCCCGATCTGATCATACCCCGCCTGTTGAGCCACCTTTATAATCCGGTCAAGCTCGCTTACAATTCGTTCACCTCCCTCTCCAAGTTCCTTACGGAGCTTGTGATCGGTAGCTTTGTTCAACTGACCCTTGGCTAATTTAAACATGGCCCTTGGATTTAGCTGACCAAAGACTTGGAGAATGCTTATAGCTCGTCCCATCGCCCGGCCCTGTTCACTCATCCAAGTCGCCAGATCGATTGCTTCGTCATCAAATTTGTTAGTGTCCACGATCCCGTCGAACTTCATTTGCCCGGTGGAATCTTTCTTGTCCATCTTCTTACGAAGCGACTCCGCTTTCGCCGACAATCTCTTCAGCATGATTTGCCCGGCCAACATTTTTTGGGTTGAGTTCAAATCATTCCGGGCGGTCGATTGAATGGCCCGGCTGATCTCAATGTAGTCCTTGTCCTTCATGGACTCGAACCAAGGCTTCAATGAGTCAAGCACATCCTGATGAGCTTCAACAGTATACAGACTATCGAGATTCTCTCTTAGCTGACTTGGCAAAGTTTCATCCGCTTGGAGCCGGACGATGAATTTAGATTCCCCGGTAATCGGATCGGGAGTGGAGCCCGGCTTCTTCGAGAAGTACACCAAACGCTCCGGCGGTAAATTGGTTGGCTTGATCTCGAGCGGGGCGATTCCATACCCGGACGCTATGTGAGTGTTGTAGGTCTGAGCGATCTGCTCTCGGCCCATGCGAGGGAGTTTGGATAGCCCCGGGAACATAACTTCATGGGGTTCGATCCGTCCACGAATCCGGTCCCATAAAGTCCATTGAGCCGGGAAGACCGGGATGCCCAACTCCTCGGCTTTTTTCTCATTGATATCCAATGCTTTCCGGTAAGCATCGGACATGATCTTAACCTTCTCGGGCTCCTCAATAAATTTTGTTAGTGCAATCTCACCCTCAAGGTTCGGATTAATTTCTCCCTTGGCGTTTCGGAATTGCGGATTTCTTGCCGACATTCCGGCAAGCGTCGCTTTCCCCAACGCTTTGGAAATTTGCTCGGAACCCACCCGCTCGGCTTGTTTCATAACCCCGTCCAGAGTTTTCACTTTCCGTATGCTAGGGTCTAAAATATTCTCTTGGTCATCCTCCCAATCTTGTTGGATTTTTAGCTTTGTTTTTTCTGTCTTCGCTTTCTTCAGTTTAGCTTGATACTTTGCTCGGGCTTCTCGGGACTTATCGATTTCCTTATTGAACTTACCAACCATTAGCTTTTGGAACCGTTTCTTGAGTGCGGGGTCCCGGATAACTTCGTCGGCAAATTTGGTAGCCATGTGACGATCAATCGCTGATATCATAGCGTTGAACGGGTCTTGCCAAACCCCGCCAAACGATGCGGTCTTAGTTCCAAAACCAGATACTTGGCTTGCCACTTTGTCTACAAAATCACTCCACTCTTCGTCCGCTTTCTTAATGAAGAAGTCCGGGTTCTTTTGATAGAGCCGTGCGAAGTTTGCGAGCCTCCCAAAGTCTTGGGTCAATCCAATACCAAGCTGACCGTCAGCACGGGAGCCAATATCAAATTGAGCTTTTACTTTTTTATTCCACGCCCCCCTCTTCCTTGGGTTAGCCGGAAGTGACTCGGCAAGTTTGGCGAGCTTTGCAATGTCCGCTTCGCTCGAGGCAAACAACCGGGCAACTCCATATTCATTGGGGAGTAAAGGAGCGTTGGGACTAAGGAACCCAAACGCCAAACGATTAAAATGATCGACTTTGTCTACCTTCTCTGGAGTGAGACTTTGGGAAAGTTTTTTGGTAATCTTTGCGTGGGTGGCTTCACCAATGTTTTGAATGCCGGGCTGATTACTTTTGAGCCAGAGCATATCGTAGTAAGTAAATTTACCGTCAAGCCCGCCGGGTATTTTGTAACTCTTTCCGGTCTCCGGGTCTTTGATTTCTTTCAACGGACTAAGCCCACCAAATCTTTTGATCCCGTAAAGCTTACCAACTTCTTCAAAAGTTTCCGGCCCCCACTCGTTGGGTGGCTGACCCTTATAGAAAATATTTCCGTTCTTATCACGGGTCATTCCTCCACGAAGTTCTTGGCTTTTCTTACTGAATAAAACTTGTTGGTTGGCTTGCTTGACCGCATTCATGTAGTCGGCATCTTTTTCAACCACTACCGCAGACCCGCTAATCTTTTCGCTTGCCGGGACCAAACTAACATTGAACCCGTCTCCCAAAATCCCAGAGACATATTCTTGAAGCTCGGCTTTATCGAATCCTTTTTGGTAAGTTCTTTTACCTTCGCTCAAGGCATAAACTGAATTTGGCTCAAGCCCGGTAGGCTCGGCGGTCTTTGCGGACATAACCGCATTCACATCCCGGGTCTGTATCACGGCCCGGCCACCCGGTGACAAGACTCGGCCTATATCTCGGACCACCATGTCTCTTTCTCCGGCAACATTTTTCACCACATTTAAAACATTAGTGGTAACAAGCTTGTCGTAGGAATCACTCTCAATCTCGTTTGACTTCGAGTAAGTGGGCTTACCGACTGAAGTTGGATTTAAATCCTCGTCGAACCCGGTTACAAAATCATCCCGGGCGAAGGGTTCGTAGGAGTCGGCCCCCATTGCAACAGAGCCATATCCTAATCCGGCACCGTAGTCCAAAGTCTTACCGCCCTCTTGCATCGAATCCAGAAACGCTTTTGCTTTTATATAAGTAGGAAGCGTATTCTTTCTTTGTGTAGCCTGAGAGTTTTCATCGGGAGACATCTCGTAAGCTTCATCGGCTTGGCTTTGAAGTATATCCAAATCCCTTTCAAATTGCGGGCGGTCCATCTCTAAGCTTGCCAACATTTGAGCGTAGTCGTACCCGGCTCGAGCTTTCTTACTGTAGTTTACTCCTTTTTCACCCCGCAACGGCATGGTGTGAGCATCCTCATACATCGCTTTGAAGTTAGGCGAGTTGGCATCTAAATGTTTATGCTTAATACCGGAGATATCGTAGCCCTTTTTCTCAAGCATTATCTCAACGGCATCACGATCAATGTCGCTTGGTTTACTTTCCCAATAGTAAGCCGTCTTGGACGCTTCATTAAAACGAAAACTATTTCCCCGCCGGGCTACACCAATGGGTTCGGTATGATCCATGAAAGCTAAGTCACCGCTTTTGGTGTACTTAATTTCGCCATCTTCGACGGTCCCAAGAACGCCGTGATCCGGGTCACCTCTTCGATATAAAACCGTGTCGATATCGTCTTCGTCCTCCACCCGTGCATCCTTCGCTTGGGCCTCGAGCTTTGTTCTGATCTTAGGTGAGGCAAGGACTTGCTCGGCTAGAGTGATTGACTTAGTGATCAATCGATCCGTCTCTGGGTTCTGTTCGATTCGGCCCCCGGTCAGCTTATGGAAAGTATCAATGATTGTGCCTTTGAATCCCGGTGAGGCGTTGTCTGGTTTCTCGGATACCCGGGCAACTATTTCCTTGCCCAAAGTATTCATATCATAGAGCGGGTCCAAAGCATAGTCGTTTGCGATCCGCTTGCCCAGATCAGAGTCGAAATACTTTTCTCCAATCATCGTGTAAAACGCATCGGACATTTGCCCGCTTACCATCTCGGTCCCTAGATGCCCCACCGCTTCATGGCGTAAAACTCGTTCCACATCTTCCCGGCCATTCAGTTCGCTTGCGTTAAGAAAAACTCTTTGGTCCCCTCCCGCCGAAGTGTAAAAACCTTCCACCCCTTCTTGTCCCTCGAGAGATGGGGCCAAGCTTGGGTCGATGTTTTTGACTTCGTCCAAATTGTTTACAACGATAGTGTTCACTCCGCTTTTACCGGAAACCTCGTCCACGATGGATTGAACTTCCTTGGCCGACATTCCGTTCCCGGTGCCTTGGGTGGAGGCCGAAGCGATTATATCACCGTCGGCAACTTGCGTTTCCATCATGTTACTAAAACGATCCAAAAAGTCTTGGGCCCGTTGATCCCCGGCTTTCGCATCTTTTTTGAGTCGCTTGATCAGATCGTTTCTAAAGGCTTGTATGTCCGACGATAGTACCTGTTCCCCTGCTCCCACCGCACCCGTTGTAAGGTTTGCTCCCCCACCTAATAATGTCCCGAGTGCGAAATCTCTAAGTACACCTTCGGTCAACGGTTGGCTTGGATCAATGTTCCGTTGAACCATGAAGTTTTGGAGGGACGAACTTAATGCTTCCGATCCTCCTTCGGCCAAAGCCCCAACCGTTGTTCCAACTAATTTGTCGGTAACAGTTCCCGCTTGATTTCTTAAAGTTTTTCCGAGTCCTTTAAGAAACAATCTATCCAAGATAACCTCGGGTACGGCTGAAGGTAAATTTTTAAAAGCAATCTCCTTGGCATCGTCGGACGCTTTATCAATCACCGCTTGCATTTCCTCGTCAGTCTCCGGGAGCTTGTTGGTAAATTCTTTTTCGATCAGTTCTTGCTTTGCCCGCTGATAATTGCCTTCGTAGTTCTGACCTACTACCTGACCCACCAATGCAAACATACCCGCCTTGGGCCCGCCTACGGCAGAGGCCGAGGTTGTCAGAGCGATCTGCCCGGTAAGTTGTCCGGCCCCCTCGGCTAGTTGGGTGCCGAAGTTTTCCTCGAGTTCGTCCTTCAAACGGTCAGCTTGAAAGTCACTCGTATCTTCGGCCATAGTCAATAGCTTGGCCATCCGCTTGTCGGAGATTGGGTCTTGCATATACGCTTGTAAGTTGTCAGCGAACTCATCTTTCCCCGTCATCCGGGCAATCCCGGCAACGGAATTTAGTGCTGACCCCTCCATGCCCTTGAAAAATTTACGAGCGTACTTTGACTTGCTAACTTCCCGGCCAACGGCTTCAGCGGTCAATTGCCGTTTTTGTCTAATGGGTGCTTTCTTGTCGATTGCCTCGAGTCTCTCCAACTCCTTACTGTCATCCCTCCCAAACTTATCGATCAGCGACTCGTTTAATAATTCAGATGGGCCGGGCCCGGGAAGAAGATATTTAAAATCTTCCAGAGGTTTAGTTCGGCCCTCACCCTCTTCAAAACTTTGAAAAGGGTTATACATCAGTCCTTCAGTAGCTCCAGAAGTGTTTGCCCAAAATTTGTATACCTAGGTGGTAGAGGATCGCCAAATCTATCTACGCCTCGCTCGGTATGTTGGGCAAGCAACTGTTGAAGTTCGACAATATCCTTTGGATCAATCTGTTTACCCTCGAGTTTTGCGTTTTGGGCTCGAGTTACAAGGTCTGCGATTTCCCTTCTTTCTTGGATCGAGACAGGGTCTCTGCCCGTACCGCTACCTAAAACGGATATCGTTCCACTATTCTTGCTAGTCTGCCCAACCAAAACTTTTTGGCCGTCTCTAGTTACAATATCGAAGGTGGGCTCGAAACCTTTTTCGTCTTCGTCTTGATCAGCTTGAAATTCTTTTTGCCTTTGTCCAAAACTAGCAAGTTCCGTCAGACTACTAAGTTTTCCCCCCTTTCTGGAGAACAGAGCTACTTGTTTGGGCTCAAGATTTCTTAAACCTTCGAGATTACCTCCGGCATCCATGAACTTGCCTAGTGCCGTTTCTTCCTCTGTGTCCGCATTATCTTTGACCAGCTTGAGAAAGTTTGTTGCGTAGCCCGGCTCATCCTTTCGTTTCGGGTCATACATATAAGCCGAGGGGAATCGAGATTTGAAGTCCGTGGAAGTTAAAAAATCGTGCGATCCCTCATCCGATATTTTTTGTTCTCTAAGGTCGTTTAGTTCTTTAAAACTCGGCAGAGCATCTTGGACCATCTTTTGTTTTTCCAACGCAACCATCTGATCTTGATACTCTTTTTGTTGAGCCAATCGATACGCTGACAATAAACTAGGATCACCGGAAATTCCTTTGGCCACCTCGGGGTCGAGCCCCATGGAGATCAAACTATTTTCTGTCTGTAGCTTGTCCTTCTTCTTTTGCTCCTTGTCTTTATACCGTTGCATGGCCGAGCCAATCGCTTGACCGAAACCCGCAAGGGCCGAAGCAAATCCAGAATTGGTACCCCCGTAGAACTGCATTAGAACAATCCTCCAAGTAGTCCGCTTCCAAACCCGAGGAGCCCGCCAAACAAATTACTTTGATTTTGGGCGGTGGCCATGTTCGCGTTTAGAATGTTTTGATTGTTCTGTAATTGGCCGGAAAAGTTTTGCCCGAATAAATTCCCGGCATAGGCACTCTCAGGATTGAAAATAGTCGGCCCCGCTGATTGAGAAAAGTTTGCCGAGCCGAATCCGGCTGACGCTTGCCCCGGTACCTGACCGCTCCTTCCGGTCATGGCTTGAAGTATATCAAAGTTGGACATATCATATGCCGTCTTAGCATTTTGCAAAGCTTGTTGGTCGGCCATATTTTGATTGATAACTGAACGCTCGAGGCCGGACAGTAAACTCTCTTCAAAGTTTGCTCGGCCTTGGAACAGATTGGCAAGCTGACCCATGTCGGCCCTAGTGTTAGCCAACCCCGCCCCGGCATCCCGGAACCTTTGACCGGAGGCTTGCTCTTGCATATTTAAAACAGTTCCCAAAAGTCCGGCTTTTCTACTACGGTCATCTTGTTGCAAGCCCAAAGCATCCGCTAAAGTTTTTCTACGGTCCGCTTTAAGCCGACGATCCGCTCCGAGTCGCTCGGCGATTTGAGTCTCGAGCGTACTTGCTTGGTCTTCCATTCCACGCTCGACGGCTCCTTCCAAAACTCCTTGGTCCAATTCACGGCGTTCCCGAGCGGTAAGCCCGGCCCCGGATCGAAACTCTTCTTGTGCCTCTTGTACAAGTTCGTCGTAGACATTCGTATCAAAATCCTGTTGGAGTCGATCAGCCAAACCGCCAAAGTTGTCTCGACGCATCCGGTTCATACCGTAATCGGAAAGTCTACGGCCCCGATCAAGATTGTCCTGACCTTGCTCGACAAGCTCGTCCATGGAGTCGTAGTCCGAGATTAGTCTTTGTTTCTGGAGTTCATTTATTTGATCAAACTGATCGGATCGATCCAATCCAGATTGAGCTTTCTCCATGATATCCTTACGAAGGTTTTCCGCTTCCGGGTCCACCGCCCGTTGTGCGTCTAAAAGTTTTTTACCCCCTTGCTTGATCGTTTCGATCTCGTCCATGGTAGACCGTCTCTTCATCAATCCTTGGGCCGGGACAATGTCTTCAATCAACGCACGAAGGATGCCCTTGTTTTCGTCGATGCCCAAGTTTCTGAGATTCAATCTCTTGGCGAGATCGGCGTAGAGCGGACGATACTTTTCTTCAATTGCAAATCGCTCTGGAGCAAGCTCGATCTGAGCCTCGAGTGTGTCTCTGGTTTCCTCTCCGATATCCCTCGGAGGCGGGGCGGGAGGTGCTTGTACTACTGTATCCCCACCCATTAGAATAATCCTCCGGTTCCTCTTAAAATACTAGCCGGATTAAATTGTTTAACTTGATTGGCTGAACTGTAAGTGTTGAGTTTAGGCATAACTGCCAACTGCGATTGCATCTGTCTACGGTCTGCTTCCATGTTTGGGACCATCGGTGCCAAACCACCCCGGGGACGCACCTCTCGGCCACCCTTCCCGCCTTGCATCTGTCGTTGAGGTGGCGGTGGTGGTGGAGCTTGCACCGCTCCTTTAGGTGAAGGTGACTTCGCTTGCATCCCGCTTGGGCTAAGACTAACGCTCGTTCCGGGACCCATCGGTTGTAGATACGACATATTGGGGTTTTGTTGAGGATTGACCGTCATAAACGGGTCCATCGCACCACCCATTCCGGGTTGAGTACGGCCCCGCCCGGGAGGTATTTCCGGTGAGTTCTTGCTCGGGTTTTGATCCCGCAATGCTTGTACTCTGGGGCTCGGTGTCGGAGGAGGTATTTCCTGACGGGCCTTCCTCGGGCTTTCGTTTCTTTGTTGAATCAACGGTTTTGTTATACCTTGTGATATTGGATTAGATGCTCCCATGACTAAATCTTGCTATGTTCCTATAAATTTTATTCCACTCGTAATACCGATACGGAAGGTCCCCGTTTTTCGTCACTCGTTGGAAAGTTACCCATGGCAAAGGTTTTACCAAATCCATCATTTTCTTTAGACTACCTTGACCGCTTGCCCACCTGACATAGTAACAGTCCGGGTCCTCTACATACCATTGACTCTCGGGAGGTATGTCTTTTTTGATCGGCTTGAAAATTAAGAAAAGCTCTGGAGTTGCAATGATTGATCCCGCAATGAGATAGTTTTCAATCTCTTGACTAAGCTCACCGGGGTTCTGGTAGAGACCCGCAATTTGAGCAAAGGGCGGGAGATGGGATAGCTCACCCACATTCTCGTATATAAGTTGCGTCACGATTGTCCCGGGAAATCTCCGTGCCAGAAAGTATTTGAGGCATTCCAAGCGGTGGTTGAATCTCCCTCAGTAAATCCGGAAGGCATATAATAAGTAGTTCCGTTGAAGGTATGCTGATGATTTGCGTTAACGGTGGAAGCCGTAGAGGCCACTACCGGGTCGGTGTACAGAGGATAGTACCCATTGATCTCAATCGGGTCTAGGACTTGGGACCGTGCAAGGTTAGGGTAAATTGAAGCGTCGAGATATACATCACTATAACCCGCATTTTCCCGAGCGGTTTGCTGATTCATTTTAAACTGATGGGCCGGGCTTGTGTCTTGACTGTCATAGGCTGGGGTTATCCAACCCGATTGTTTTGGTAGCGTTATATCAACTGCGTCCGAGATTCCATTTTGAGCCGTATCAGTATCGTCACAATCGTGAAGCACGATATAGTCGTACTTGTCAATGTCTCGTGTCGTCATAGCAAACTCTACCCAATATCTGGTACCATCCCCGGAAGCGTCGGGAGTAACAATCTGAAAAGGGTCTCCAATAGGTGAACCGACGGTTGGATTAACTGAGTCGAACCAATAGGGAACACGGAAATAAAAGACACCGCTAGTCGATTTATTAGAAGCGTCCTTGGGTAAATTAATTTTACCGAAAGTTCCTCGCCACGGTACTCTATGTCGATAAAGAATGTCCGCAAAATTAATTTCCTCATCGGGCAGACCTATGGATCGACTATGCGTTCGATAAATAAAATTTCTTCTCCTCGAAGACTCGAATTCACCTTCATCAAACATCCGTGTTTGACTCTCGTAAAACTTAAACGGGGCCCAATCATCAAGCATTTCTTGTTCTTCATGCAAAACATAAGGCGGGCTCCCACATATTTTCAGGTAAACCTTATTTCGTTCAGCCGGGCCACCGCTTAAAGAACTGCCGTTTCCGGCAAAAGCCATGCGGTAACGATGCCCCGCTTTGAGTAGTGCCCGGGCCCGAAAGCCCTGACGAGACGAACCTCGCCAAGTGTAAAAAGTTTGGGCATTGGACGGAGAACCAAAAGTGTTAGCGTCCAACCGAAGCGTGGCCTCCTCGGTCCCGCTATTCTCAAAATACATGTTATTTGGATACCACGATCCCCATTGTCTATAGCTAGATGTAGGTACGCCTTCTTGAGAATAATGGATCATTGATTCGTACCGGGTCACCTTAATTCCTTTAAATAAAATCGATTTATCGGTTGATCCCGAAAGAGCTTCAATCGTTATACGCATCTCATTTTGGGCATTGTCATACTTAGTAAAACTTAAACGAATGACTGCGTCGGTTGTGGTGTTTACGGAACCTTCTCGCACATAGGACGGGCGGTACGCTCGGTAGGTCTTAGTATCGCTTCTCGTATCATCCAATGAAGTGTGGTCTACTTTAGCGGGACCGAAAGTGTGCAAAACACTTGCACTTGAAACCGGACCCGGGTTTGTTCCGGGGTTTGTTAAAAGATGGGCTGAGTTCATGGTGACCCTAAAAGTGCCGGACCCGGTATAAGACTTAGCGAAAAACAACTCAACCTCGTAGCTTCCGCTTTGGCTGAACGCTTCAAATTGGCCGAAAGTTTTTTCAACTGCACGGACTGAAGAGGTTCCTCCCCAAACATTAATACAATTGTTCCCGCTTTCATCAAAAGCGAAGTCGTCGCTCCCGGTCAGGTTTGCGGGAGTTGGGGCTCCGGCAGACTCGTCCCAATTGTAACCATTACCTCCGGTACCATCGTAAACGCTTTGCGTGTTAGCTCTTTGCCAACCACTAAGGGCCATATTCATTGGCCAATAACCTGTACCAATGAGACCTTCCTCATATACTACGCTAGAATTGTTGGTAACATCTTCAGTATTGTTGTCCCAATAGTCATTTACATCCGGAATACCGTCACCGTCACTATCGGCCAAGGTAATGTTTGCGGTTAACTCCACCGCACTTGCGGGCATGGTGAATGTATACTCTTGATTCCCTATGCTTGTTATGGGCAAACCCGTAGGGTTGACCGTCCAATTACTAAAAGTGTCCCCCGATGCAAGCGTGGGAGATATAGTAACGGTCTCGCCAAACTGATAAGTCCCACCGCCCGTACCTCCGGTTACCGTCACGGCATAACTCGAATAATTGGCGGTGATCACTACCGAGCCGGAGCTTGGCATGGTGAAACTAAAGAAACCGTTTGCGTTTGCGTTCAAGTTCGCAAGTTGGGCGGGCACCAGATTACCAGAGTTTAGTGTCCAATCAACAAATGCGTCAGTAGTGCTTGGGTAACCAGACGGTGAAATTGTGACGGTGTCGCCCGCATTGTAGGTACCACTCCCGTTACCACCGTTCACGGTTACGACATTGCTAACCGATGAGAAGTTTGCGGTAATCTCCACATTTGCACTAGGCATCGTAAATTGATAGAAACTCGGAGCGGAAAGTACGCTTATCGTTACGCCACCCGAAACAACGGTCCAACCGTCAAAGGTTACATATCCGCTAGCTAGTGACTCATGGTAAGGCGTTAAGACAACCGTGTCCCCGGCCACGAAATTGGTCTCGTTGTTGCCCTGACCGTCTTTAGAGAACCCCCCGTTCACGGTTACGGTGTACGGCGTGGGCGGTGGGGCCGTGTACTTTTCCCAAACTAAAGTTGAGCCGTGGTATACCTTGGCGATTTCCGTGGACCCCGCATAAATCGAATCGACATCCGATAGCTTCATCCTTCAATTATATAAAGTGTATTGGTATCGGGACTCAAGGCATCGTACTGAGCTTGAGTAAGTCGCCGTATAGTCTTTACCGGAATTGTATCCGAATCGTTGTACCCAACTTTATCACGAAGCGACGAATGTAACTTGACGGAGGTCACCGCCCCGTCGAAAAGTTTAGTGGTGACTACGGCTCCGTTCGCAATCTTGTCCATGGTGACCGCTCCGTTAAGAATAGCATCCTCATCGACGCTATCTTCGCCGGGGGCTCCACCGCCAAGGTTTATGCCACTAGCTAATTTGGCTTGAGTGATTGCTCCATCCTTGATTTGGCCCGCATCGATGCCAAGGGCTTTTACTTGAAGGTAGCCATTGGTATGGACCTCGAGCGTAGAATCATCTGTAGTGTTTCCCGCTCCCGCTACAAAGGTCGCACTATCTACGAGAGCATTTAGGTTGCTCGCCGTGACTTGATCCCCGGATGCGTAAGCGTTTCCTTTTTCAATTGTCTGTCCCATTATGCTTTACTTGTTGTTGCTCGATCCCCAACCCGTGCGTCAAGTTTGACGGAACGAACCAAGGGCCTTCCTTTAGTCGGCGAGATTTTAACAGATGCCGAGTATCCCCTAGACCTGAGCGAAAGGCGAAGACTTACATCTTCTTGCTCCGGTAAATCTTGATTCTCTAGCAAGCTGTTGACGGTAACGGGTCCCGTGCTACTGTCGGGGTCCGTCACTAAAAATTCGATGGTGCCATCGGTTGGGCCGTCTTGGCCCTTCAAGTGAATCTCGGATCGAGTGAAATATTTTCGATCCATCGTGTTCATGTCGTAGTCTCGAGTTTGAATATAGGATTGAACCGGGATCGTCTCAACTTCAGTAGAACCTTTTTGAACCGAGATTTGGTCACCCCCCTCAACTCCTTCGACTCGATGGATTCCACCCTCGCTTGTGGTAAAATACAAATTATTTTCTCGGCCTTCCCGGGCAACGAGCATATCTCGAATGAAGAACGCTTGACTGTTTACTTCGTCCACGCTTTCAAATCCACCATTAATAAAATTGTAAACAATTACATGAGAATTTTCTACATGATTATCTAGAGGTACCGCTAGGAAATAACGATTGTTGAAATAAGCTCCGACTGCGTGGTGAACATGACGATGATTTATGCGATCAATTATTGGTTGGATCGCTTCCGATAAAGGAATTTCAGAGCCCCGTAAATTATACTGATCAAAATATTCTAATGCGTAAATTCCTTGATCGGCTAAAAATAAAACTTTACTACCAACTTGTACGATTGATCTTCTTGCCGAACAACCCAGATCGGGAGTCACCACGCTAACCGATATATCATCCAAAGAACCAGAAACGCCCGTCAATTTATGCACACTTCGCCGTGCAAAAACAAGTAGAGTATCTTCGGTAAACGGCTCCAAGCCCACCACAAAATCGTTGGAGCCTCCGGTTATTCTAAGTCGTTGCCCTACAACATCGTAAGTATCTGGGTCCAAAATATCAGACGCTATGATTTCGTCTTTATTTCCACGCTCGGTCCATTGCATATTTGCAAGACTGTAGTCCTCTTCATAAAAGTATGGCATCCACAATCTTCTTTGATTCACTACTGCAAACGGCGTTGAAGGTTGGTGAACTAAATAACTAATTGGTTTCTTACGAGAAAAAGTAAGCGTCTTATTTTCTTCATCCGGGACATTTAAAGTAACTTCAAATTCATCGGCTGAATTTATTTTTGTCACTCTTGTAGTCTCGCTAGGCTCGTACTGCATATTGAAAGTAGATTTAACTATAGTCAATTCTTGCCCTAACTCGAGCCCATGATTGCTTTCTGAAAAAGTTATGATCCCATCAACAGAACTGACGGTATCCGTAATGAAGTCGGGCATAGTGTAATCTCCACTTTTCACCAAATTAAACTCGTTCCAAAAACTATAGTTACCATTTACATCGTCATATGTTTCGGTTCCGGTTGCCCCCTCGAGGCTAACTCTAAATTGATTTGTCTGGAGCCCGGAAGACAAAACTTCGTAGCAATCATTCGGGTCCTCCGTTCCCACTAACCCCGTCAGGGTTACAAAGTCTCCCGCATTGAGCCCATGGTTCAACGCCTCGACGGTTATCACATTTAAGTTGCGGGTTGCATTTACAATTGGGTTAGTCGTCAAGCTTGGCTTAATCTCAAACGCCGTTCGATTGGTGCGGAATAGGTAGACTTTGTTGAACGCTTGAAGCATATCGCATCGTTTGTTCACCCCTTGTCCGCTTGGGTATTTAATCTTAAAGGTAGTCTTGTCGCTTGCTCGAAGAACCACACATACGCCGTCGGTAGCGGTAAAAATAAAATCATCAGCCAACTCCGAAGTTGGGTCGCTGAATACACAAGCCCCGAACACTTGCTGATTCGTGGTGGCCGTAAGATTAAAAGGTAGTTGAACGGGAAGAGTCGGAACTTGGTCGGACGCTACCGTAGTGATGGAACCCGATAGCGTGGCCAAACCTTTACGGGGTTGCCAAGTCCCATCCAATGACATTCTACCGTTTTTGGAATATTGAATTTCACCGTCACTTAACTGATTGGGCCTGAGTCGAGCGTTTACTTTGCGAAAGTATGTGTCCCCTTCTTGGTTGAGGGGATCATCGTTTTGCCCGTAGTCCCGGTAGCGACTCATTTGTTTTTCTTAATCTCTTGATACAACTTCAGACTCATGTATACGAGCGTCACTAAACCTACCGCTACGCCTAAGACTGAGTCGGCCAACCCGAAAGTTCCGGCGGTTCCCGCCATACCAATTATTGAAGCTCGATCAATCACGATGTTAGAAAATCAAACAGGATTAAAAGAACAATGGATGTTGCCATTAGAGCGATCATTTTTTCGGATGGTCGGAGTTGGTTAAAAAGCTTAATTAGTATTTTTATGTTTTTCATGGATATCTTGGTGGGAATGGTGCCCGGGTCAGGTTTTTCTTCGCTTCATCTTTCGAGCATTTTCTTGCTACGAGGATCGGAATGAGTAGATAAATTGAAAGTAAGACTCCGGCGATGACCAGAATCTTTTTTATGTACGAAGTAAACTCGGCAAAACCGGAAGCATGATCAGCCATCTTCGCTTTTACGATCCCTTCCACATCACCATGGGAAAGCATCTCTATGGTCTCCTTCGCTTCGGCAAGCTCTTCGTTCCCTTTAAGCATCTCCCCGGCCATGATACCAACGCCAGCCCCTAGTCCACCTCCCGCCGGGCCCGCAAGGGACCCTACGGAGCCACCCGCCACACCTCCAAGAAGTGGGTAGGTACTACGAATGGAACATCCCGACAAGCTCACGGCAAGTAAAAGTAGAGTTACCCGGGTCACCCGTAAGTCACAATAGTACCATTTTTCAGATCAACCTCTTTAAATTTACCGTGCAAAATCTGCCCGGCGGGTAAGGTAACTGAATCGGTGATTCCCGATATATTACCATCGATTGAGTTGAAAACGACATTGGTCAACGCTTGCACGGCGATGAAAGACCCGGTTACCTTTGTGCTTCCGTTTGTGGTTCGCCGGGTGACTTTTGAGCCCTTGGCTCCTATATTATTTCTTATGTTTACATTCATATCTGAGCGTAAGTTTTATAGTTTGGTGATGTGTAGGTTCTTATTGGAATGTGACTTTGCCGACTTAATCGTTCGACTTTGTCGATTTCTTGAAGCAACGCCTCTTGGGCTCGAGCTTCTTCGGTCACGGACCTGTCGTAAAGCTCACGATCTCCCCGGAAGAAGTCCGCTAAAATTGCGGAGATCAGAAAACTTTCAAACATTGCCGGAACCACGCCCGTCTCCGTCACCTCAAACAAAGGCTTTTTGCGGAGAAGGAAAAAAGATTTGCCCTTATAGTTCTCGCTTACGAAAAGGTGAGAATCCATGAGCGTAAATTTAAGACGGCAAGCCCTCGAATCGGTGAAAGGGTTGTGACTAAACACATCCAATACTTGGGCACTTACCACTTCCGTACCAACCGTTGCCGGAGAAAACTCGTCCAATACGCCGGACAACTCCGAAGTTACTTGGCTTGCGATCTCACTTGCGGTAGCCGTCCCGTCCATCGGTTGCCACCAAGGATAGGGATTTTCAGCAAAGCCGTGTTGCCCAAATCCGGCAACTGCGGGCTGACTGAAAAAAGTGTACCCGTTCTCTTGCATGAACCGGGGATGCAAAACATTATATTGTGAGTTGTATCTAAACTCGTCGATGGTTACGATATCTCCTTGTTTGGCCGGACCAAAGTCTCGAGTGATCAAACACTTGGTCCCTACCACACCCGGCTCCAATCTACCCAATAATTCTTCCGGGCTCATGCCCTCGATTAAGGGAGTCCACCACGGATGAGGATTACCGGGGAATCCCCATTGACCAAACCCGGGAAGACTTGGTTGCGAGAAGTAAGTATTACCGTTTACATCTCGCTGAAAATGAGGGTGGGTTACATCATTAGCTTGATTGTATCTAAGCTCGATGATCGTAACAATATCGCCCCGAGGGGACTGTCCAAAATCTCTTGTTATTACGCACTTAGTACCTACTTGATAGCTCAACGGAAATCCTAGATTTGCCGTCGAACCGAGCCCGGTGTTGTAGGTCCCACTACCCGTCGAAATGACATTGACTGAGTTTGTCGTAAGATTAACCTCAATCAATTCCGTAAGGTCGGGCCAATCATTATACTCCCATGCTTCACGGAGACGGTGGTTTAAGTTTTGATTAAAAAAGAATTTGTCGGTAGCGTCCAAAGTGGCAAGTCCGGCTACGGCTTGAAATCGTTTCTCCAGACGATCATAGGTAATAGTCCGAGTTGAAAGTCCCGAATTGTCGGGGTTGTATGGGACCGGGGCGGGGGTAGCGTCTACAGTAATCCAATGAGTGTCACGCTTGTCTCGCTGAAGGAGAATGCTTTTGTCATCGTTAATATAAACTCGAGGTCGGTCATTCTCGGCATTCCACTCAAGAATCCGGTAGCGTTCTCCGATTGCAAAATCATTTCCATCATATGAAAATGCTTGGATTATACTAACCTCTTCCATTCTTAGGACGGATTATTTTGGAATTGGGCCGTGGGAACTCCAACCGGGCTACCGCCCAAGTTGACATTGTGTCGGGTAAATTGAGAAGGTGGACGATATTGAAGAATGTCGTGCCGGAACTGACGGCCTTGCGTTGCCACCTTATCGATTTCCATTACCAAGAGGGCCTCGGCATTTTGATCCTCCTGTTGAGCTTTCTGATTTTGGCCGTCTCCCCGTAAGAACGAAGCGTACGCTCCATGGACGCAATACTCAAAAAATATCCAAGGTATCTCCGGGTTGTCATCGGCCTCGTCACCGTAATAGCCCGAGGTGGCCGAACCAGAATTGATCTCCTCAAGCTGATCCTTTCGATAAGTAACATAAACCGTTTGTCCGTTTAAAGTAGTCGGCTCAATAATTCTAAGGGTAGGATTACCGTCCGAATCCATGTCAGTTAAGAAAGTGTACTCGTCAGGATACCTTGTCGTGATCGGGTTTTGCTTGTGAATCCGAAAGACAACATTTGCCTTGTTCGCAAGAGACTTGTTAGCGGAGCCAGAACCGTTGTAAGATATTATAGTGTTGTCCGTGAGAACTACGGGTTCTCCGACTACGGTAAATATTGGCCACGGGAATCGTTCATAAGCTTGCCTTGCCCTCGAGTTTACCAAGTCACGCAAAAAAGTTGCGTCGATTGTCTGTAAGCTCTCGAGACCCGCTAATGCCTTGAAGCGAGATTTTAAAAGTGAGTATGGTTGAGTTGGATAATTGGCCATGATTACAATTTAGCTTCTGGGTTTTTCTTCAAGTAAGATTTTTTATACTCGGGATCGTTCATACAACCGGGGTTGTCAGACTCATGCCGGAAATAAGTCTTCGCATCGTACACGGCAACCGGGCGAAAAGTTTTGCTACCCGTGCCTTCAACCGCTTTCCTAGCTTTAAGCTGACGGTCCATGTAACCCGCCTTTTCTTCCGCAATCTTACGAGCCGTATGATCGTGCAAGTTCTCCGCTAACTCTTCGTTAGAGGTGCGTTTGTATTTACCACGAATTATGATGTTTAACGGCATACCTCTTAGATATCAGTAAACCCAATTTCTTTAGACTAAAAGGTCCGGGGCTACCCCATAACCCCGGACCAATATATGAATAATACAACTATGCAGAACGGATCATACAATTGATCCTAAAGCTTTTCCGTTCTCCACGCAGACCGTACCGGTAAAGGTAACGAATCCACGCTGACCTCCTCCACCAACATCAGGAAGGTCAACGGCGGTGATGCCTTGCATGACTTTCAAGCTGACGGTGTTGTCGGCGGGGAGAAGATAAGCACGGTTGGCCACGGCGGTATTTGGATCGGCACGGGTCCTTCCAAGCCATAAATCTGGAATGATTGTGACGGTACCCCAATCGGATTGATACTCTACCACGCTCAAGCTGATGCTTGCTCCACCGGAAACTTGTTGATTAAAACGAGTTGCTCCGGCATCGGTACGAGTGAAATCAGATATGAGATTTACAACTCCGGGAACTGCAAACAAACGATAGTTGGCTTTCAATCCACTTGCTTCGTAAACGGCTTGAAGCATTGAACGGAAGTCCACATCATCATCCTCATTGGATGCTCCTTCGACGAGCGTTCCGTCACCCGCTAATGCCCCGGTAAGATTGAGGCGAGAATTCGTAACCGGGCGGTAATTAACTGCGGAATTTCCGAGTCCCCCGGCACCATAGTACCCGGCATTCGCTGGGTTACTGAACGCACCGAGTCCGGCACAAATGTCACCAAGCGTTGCGGTAGCGGTAGCTCCAATTTCATCGGAAGCAATCATCACTTCCAAACTTCTCTTCAACTCGAGAGTGGCCTTCGCCTTACTTTCGGCATAAAGTGAAGAACTTGCAGAAATGTCGATCATTTCAGAAAGCGGAGATACGGCAAATCCAGAACGGAGTTGCTGAATACGGTTACCCATGCGGGCCTTGTTTGCGAACTTGAAAGCAAAGTCCCCGGTATCGTCGGCGGGTCCTTTTCCGGCTGATCCGGCAGAGATTGCGTCATCATCCGTACCCGCAATAAATTGCAGATCGGTTCCGTCAAGGACGGGTTGGATGTTTGGGGCACCCAAATCGTCCACATTCCACTCGGTAAAGCGGGCCTTGGGGGCTTCGCTTTGTGGTAGTAAACTATACAAAGGTGTTTCTTGTGGCTCTACCCGACGCAAAGCGTCAGAGAGGTCCTGTCTGGCCCCACGGGCCTCGTTCATATTATAAGCGGTTGCTATTGGCATTTTATTTTTCCTCCTTGGAATCTAAGAATTGTGAGAATGTTGAGAGAGAGATGTTACCCTCCCCTAGAATTTGATTTGAATCTTTCGAGTTTTGTTTCGGAGGGGCTGAACTAGGGCTGACTGATTTCGGTGGTTCTGGTTTCTTCGTCGCTTTTGGCTTGGCTTTTTGCATTGCATTTTGCTTGGCCATCATCGCCGAATAACCTTCTGCCATTAGACCGAACACTAGGTCGCCGTGGCTCATCGAGTGAATCGCACTAAGCTCGGGAAGTTGTCTACCGTAATCGTAAACTTGAGTTACGGGATTATCGGCGGTCCCCATCCACGGGAATAAATTAGGCAATGTTTGAGCTACATTTGCCCGTTCCTTGATGTGCTTTTCTCGATCCGGGATGTGTGAGGTTAGAGCTTCGTCGGCTTCTTGAAGTAAGTTCGATATCTTATCGGCATCGTACTCTTCTCCGTTGTGTTCGACAAAGTCTTTACCAAGATTAGCCATAGCAAACTTTCGGGCTTTTGTTGCCGTTTGTTTGTACTTTTCCAAATCCTCCATGTTATGAATCTCGTTGAGAGCCATATCACCAGATTTTCCGGAGGCCATCTTTTGTTGGTGGAGTTGCTGAAGTTGCTCCTCGGCTGACTTTGCTCTGGCGGTCAACTGATTGACCTGACGCAAGAGCTTCTGAACAGACTTAGGCACTTTTTCATCTCCGTCCCCTTCATCCGGCTCCTCTTCTACTGACTGTGAAAGAACATCTTCTTCGGCTTCTTCGGGCTCCTCCTCGACTGAGGTTTCCTCCGGTTCTTCCGTAGAAGTCAGGTCTTGCTCAAACATTTGAGCGAGTCCATTTTGCGTTGTGTTTTCTGTCTCCGATTCAGTTGGCTCGGTGACCGTGGCCAATTCTTGGTTTTCTTCCATTCTACTATTTGTGGAGGGTTAGCATCCCGTCTGCCCAGAGTTGGGCCACCCGTAAAATAGCAAACCGTACCAATTATTTAGACTTCGGATTGAACACGGTCCAATTGTTCATAAACTTTTCGTACTTCCCTTTAGAGTCTTGAATGTCCGGGTACACTTTTATGGAAGTCACATTGCATAAGTGTTGCGGGATTAAATACCAACAAGAGTCATGTTCTTGCCGGACATATCCGGCGAACACATCAAACTCCGTATTTATTTTTTTATGCATCCCACTTTTCATACCAAACATATACCGTCGGTGGTATCTATCCGACACACCGGAAGTACCTTTGACTTGAACCCGGTACGAGTGCGAACCGCACATCACCACCACATCATAGGGAAGAGCGTCCCCCACCGTTTCAGAAACCTCGAGGTCTCGTTTTAAGGCTTCGGCAATAAATACTTGCTCGTAATAAACTCCGTCTTTTTTATTGCGATTGCTCATGGCGGTATAAAGGACCGCCCAACTCAATCAATACGGAATCAATAGCTTCTATCTTCCCGGCCAAGCATGATAACGCTTGCGGGTTCTCAATAATTTCAGGAGCTTTGAAATCTACCAGAAGGTCTTCTCTCCGATCCGTAAGATGTTCTAAGATGAATTTATATTCATCGGAAGTTTTTAAATAATTTACGGCTTGGGTGAGTTTACTCATTGCATGGATGCGGGTTGCATATTACCCGGCGGTGTGCCTAGTCGTCCGATCATAGCATTCTGTTGCTGAACGAGGCTTTGCTGAAGTTGACCCATATAGGTTTGTAACCTCTTTTGAAAACCTTCATCCTGTTGAAGTCTTTCTTGAATGTCGTTTCCGGGAATCTCTTCCGTCCCTTGCAAATAGTTTTGTATGACTGACATTCGTAACTCGGCATTGGCATTTTCCGGGGCATTTACAACTTGTCCAGAAGCTATCTTGGCGATATCCGCACTTGTCTCTTCTTCCTCTTTTGCGGTGGCCGTTTCCTTCGGTGTGATTAGTTGGGTAGCCAGATTTGGTTCAATACTTTCTACAAAAATTCTAAGGAACCCGCCAAAGTCCACTTGACCGGATCGGTCAAACTGCGACATAACGGTGCCTAAAGTTTGTAACTTTTCGAGGTTTTTCTCCTCGTCGGCGTTGAGCGTGTTCCAAGTCAACTCAATGTCATACTTGTTGCCCATCTCATCCATTAGCAACTCAACTCCCTGTTCGTTGTTGGTGACCCGAAACCAAATCCGGTCATCCCCGTAGGATCGTTGCAATCGCCATATGTGGTTTAAAACTTTTTTCCAACCCGTCAACCAATTATCCACCAAGGATTGATTCAACATATTGGCAGAAACCGCATCCCCCTCGTCGGTGGGACGGCCCGTGATCTTGTAGGTTTGTTTGATCAAACCCATCTCCACCTCCGTCGATGCGGGGTGTGGACGAGGGGCTTCGATGTATCCAACCTCTCCCCTTCGCCTGACCGGAATCTGGGCCCCGGGTCCGAGTTGAGGGGGTTGCCTACCTACTTGGTATTCTATTGCGGGAACCGTACTCAAGCTTGCTTGGTCCCGCTTCATGTCACGCTCTGTCTTGATACCCCACTCGTAGCCCCGCAAAAGCTCGGGCCATCCACGGGAGTCAAATAAGCGTTGACTGATTTGTTCTCGAGGGAACGCAACGAAAGGGAACTCGGCGGGTGCCGTCTTGATCGTTTGGTGTAACGCAAACAAGTCTTCATCCCCACGCTCCGTAAACACGGTCATAGACATTACGGGAACCCCATTCTCGTCCACCTCCCGGCGATAGCATGAGATCACTTGAACTAACCCATCATAGTTCTGGATCGTCTCTACATCCCGGGTCGGGAATATGTGTGGCTTGGATTGTTGGACGGTAGGGGCATCTCCCGTAAAACTTTCAATTGCATCGTCCACGAATTTCTCATCCCATCCGTCGGATATCACTTTTCCCTTCAACTCTTCCGGGGTGAAGTAGTGCAAACAATAAATGCTTCGGCATGACTGAATGTCCAAAACATTCGAGTCGATCAGAATGTCCCGGCCCAACTCGTAAGTCTTGAGATAGGGGCGATTGCACACAACCTCGTTAGCCGTGTACTCGAGAGTCTCACCTTCGTTCATTACCCGAGCGATCTTCTCTTCCAACTCATCGTCGGCAATGTCGGGCTTGTTCATGCGGAACAATTCCGTAGCCGTTTGCGGGTCACCGTTTTGTACGGCAATCGCAACTTGCGGGTCACGCATCAGATCGGCAATGGTCAACGGGCGGTAAATCTTTTGTACCTCACGCTTCCAATAAATTCCTAAAATACCTACCCCTTTCTCGAGAATATGGTTGGCCAATATTTCAGACTCACGATTTAGTTCATCCATCTGACTAAACATCAGCCACCGTAAAAATTGAGTGACCAAAGTGGCGTTGCGAACATCTCCGATCTCTACCGGGCTTGCTACGAGGTTCGCTTTTTTCAACGCACTCTTCATCAGAGCCACCGAACTTCCGATCAAACTGTCCGTATGGAACACTTCCAAGTCGGACGCATTATCCCACGGCCACGCATCGGGGCCATGCTTACGCCCATCGTCAGCCTTGTCCGGCCAAAGATTGTACCGCAAGTTCTTGTTGTCGTCGGAACGAGTAAGCCACCAACCCAAATCATTTTGGATTCTGGCAAAGTCTTCCCTTAACTCGTTTACATCCGGAGTCTCTTGAAAAACCCGGGGCTTATTCTCGTAACTTTCTTCGCTCATCTCAACATTTCCATCTGCGTAACGCCAAAGCTTTGCGGGTAGGCTTCCCGTTAGGTTTCTTCATCGGACCTTTTACGCCACTCATTCGGGCACAAAACGAACGCTTGCGGGGGCCACCTCCCGGTTGGGGGGCTTTTAGCTTCGATCCGGTAGCCCTGTTATACTTGGCCCGGCCCTTGGCCGTAAGCCCACCCTTGCGGGATTTGTGGACTCCCATCCGCAAAGAAACGCTTTTTTTCTTTCTCGGCATTACTTTTTCTTCATCTTCTTTTTTAAGAATGCGGGGACCTTCTTGGCTCCTTTCGCTTTCTTCATTGGGGGTCTACCCCGTTTCGATCCGTAAGTTCCTTTACCGCTTGGCATTTGATTTCCTCCGTTTGATTGATGATGTTCGTCTACCCATGCCCACCCGTTTCTTTTCCGCAACCGCTTTCGCTTTTTGCGACTTGCTCATAGAGCCCCAAGTTCTGGGTGTTTTGGATGAAATTCGTTTAGTTGGTCTGCATTTCTTGGTGCCTTTGTTTTTGGAAGAACCGCAAGGATTACCTTTTTCATCCTTCCATTTTTCCTTGAACCATCGTTTAAGGTTCGCTCCGGCCTGAGTCTTTCTAACCATTACTTTTTACCCGAGCGTCTCTTTCTGCATTTCGCAATAGCTCCAGAGGCATACGCTGATGGAAAAACTTTGTAAGTACGCTTCACCTTGCGGTAACACGCATCTTTTTTTGACTTGGTCGTTTTCTTACTAGGCATCGGACAAGTATAGCTCTAATTCCGGATTATTAGACCGGACCTTTTTAATCGCCGATTCTTCCGCTCGTTTGATGACCATAACATCGCACCCCACGAAGTCAGCAATCTCTTCAAGCGTATAGCTAGGTACGCTACCCGTCTCGATCTCACATATAGCTGACTCGCACACCATAAAATCCAATAGAGTATCAATTCGTCTACTCCTATCCTCGGTCTTTTCATACCAATCTGAACACATCTCCACTTACCTCCATCACATTAATTTTACTCTTTGGCCGTAATTGTAACTTAGGATTCTTTACAACCCGGACAATCCGGCCACCCGGCGGGACTTGGGCCAAAACCATGCGAGTGTTGGGTAAAATCTTAATCACTTGCCCTTGCTCGATCCCCACCTTCTTGGGCTTGTTCTCCTTCAAATCCTTTAACTCACCCTCTGCCGATTCCTTCTTCACCCGGTACACCGTGTTCCGGCTGACCTTCAACTTCCTCGCAATGTGAGTCGGCCTCTCCCCCATCTCCAACATCTCGACGATCCGTACCCGCTTATCCTTTACCACCATGTCAATATCCCCCCGTTCCCACTTGTACCATTTCAGACTCATCGTAATACTGCTGATTCATTATCGCACAATATCTCAAACAGTCTATCGGGTCCTTGGCTCCATGCTTCAAGTTCGCATCACTCGGCCAATTCTCCATGCATATGATTAAATTCCTACAACGACTCGAGATCATCAACCGGGGCCGATTCTCATAAGACGGTTCGCTATCTTGATCCCAAGCCAATAAACTTTGAATCGCTTGCACACCCGTCTCGATATCCAAACCTTCAGCCGGGTAACAGATTACACCTTCGTCATTCAAATCATCAATGATGTTCGAGGTCCCCTCCGCTTTCTGGTAAGTCGCATTCCCCAAACGAGGGTCAACATATCTCATGCAATCCCGGCCACGCTCCATACGCTCGATCACTTCGACATAGTCCTTGATCCCGTAACCGTTGGACCGGGCACCCTCACCCGGTTTGCCGTTGTCGCCTCGAGCCGGGTCAAACCACAAACCTTCGTCATGGAAGCAAGGGAACTCGTCCACCACCCAATAGGTCCCGTGAGAGTCTATGCCAATGTGCAAAATGAACCAAGGCTTCGCACCCGCCGGATCAATCGAAGTTACCCAGATTGCCGGATTGTTGTCCGGGTCCGTAAGTATAGGAATGTCTTCCGGCTCCTTAATGTTAAAGTCCCCGAACTTGCTGAACACCGTTTCCGCACTCTTCGTCGGAACCCCGTAAGCCCGGCATAAAATAGTATCCCGGTTCTCACCCTCGAGCGTTTTCTTCATGTGGTCCCAACCACCGTATACATTGTCAGCCGTATGGAAATATACAACCACCGAGGCCGATCTGGTCGGTTGTTGCACCAACGGCACCTTCTCTCCATCCAACAAATCCGCTTCGGCCCAACGGGTGGTGGACGCTCCCGCCAACAAAGCTTTGACCGTGGGACTCCACCCTGTCACGGCGGTGAACGAAATTAATCCCTTGGCTCCTCGAGTGACCAACCTAAAACGGAGAGTCTCGAGCCAAGAAAGCGGAATCAATTCGTCTGCCCAGAAGCCTATGTTGTGTGTCCCTTGTGCTACACCGTTCTCCCAAGTTGGTACCCCGATCTCACCGCCCTCGATTGTAGTTATGTCTTGGCTCCAATTACGAAATACAACTTGGCTTCCGTTGGGTAGCGAAAACTTCCCGGCGGTAAATCCATTACGCAAACTGAATACACAATACCCAACCTTGCCACGCCCCAAGTTCTTATACTCTTTGGGTAGATACTTGTAGATGGCTTTTTGTTGAACTTGTATCGAGTTCTGCATATTTTCCGTCAGGCACCAGACAATCGTGTTTGGGTTTTCGCAGACGCATTGCACGACACGCTTTGCCATTAGCTCTGTTTTACCCGCACGATTACCACCCATAAGTAAAATTTCTTGATGAGATTCCAATTGCTCATCGAATAGCTTCCAATTGTCGGGCTCGTATCCGTATCGGTACGGGTCTTCTTTTTCTTTAGCGATAGCGTCTTCCCGAGTACGGTGAAAGTCTAAGATAGTCTTTTCGTCCATCTGTACCATCTCTTTATTTGATAGAGTTGGCAGTAATGGGTGATTGGTCCAAGTCAACATTTGTACTAACTGTACCAGAAACTTGGGCATTTGACAATTTATCAAATTTTTTTATACGAGCTAACCGATACGGGTAGACAACCCCCCTCTAACCCCCCCCCTCCCCCCCCTCCCCCTCACGCCGGAGGACACTATTTAAGCGGGGTAGGGATTGCTAGTCCCTCGTTTGCCTAGTGTTTATGCGGGTCATAGCCGTTTGTCACCGCAAAATGTCACCAAAAAGGGCCGGACCGGGGCGGGTTTTACGGGAGGGGGCCGGAGCCGGGGCCGGGACGGCTCAATCTAATTAGAAAAAGCTTTTTGCTAGTACACCGGTTTATGCCAACAAAACGAAAAAGACAGGCCATCATCCCCGACAACTTACCCGCCGAGCTTGAACCGGGTGATATTTGCCCCGCTCAATACACGGCCCAACAACTATTCGACAAAGAGCCCGACAAGTATGCCCGGATTGCCCAAGCGTTAGCCCAAGGTCAATCGGCCCGGTCAATCTCCCGGGCTGAAAAAGTGGCCTACGAATCAATCGCCGTGATAATGAAGAGGGAAAAAGAATCAATTGAAGGGGCCCAGAAGCTGACGCAAGGGCTCAACTCGATTGCATCCCAAGCGGTCCTTCTTAAACTCCTCGAGGCCATCGACGAAGGTAAGGTTCCACCGGGGGCCTTGGGGGTTACTTTTGGAATCCTCCGGGACAAGGAAAAAGCGGACCTTGGCCAAGCGTCCCAAACTATCGAAGTTAAAAAGGTTGCCACTTTGGACGATGTCCGGGGCCATCTTGAGGCCCTACGCAAAGAGCGGGATGCGGATATAATCGAAGCGGAACCCGCTTAAAAACTGACAAGTTGACGGTTTGAGCAAAAAATGGCCGGGGGTCAAATCGCCGGAATCCCGCTCCAATACTAGCCGTCCGGCTGATCGGGTTTGCTTCAATTGATTTTCGGACCGGGGCAAAAAACTTTTTTTTAACTTTTTTTATTATTTTTTTATTCGTTGGTAATCATAAACTTACGGCTCTTTTACATTGCCCTGTTTGTTTTATAGGTTTGACTTATCGAATGTTATCTTTACCGTTATTTGCATGGACCAGAAAAAGACCACTTCGAGATTCGCCCAACGGATCGCTAATGTTAACGCCAAGCTCCGAGCCCGTAAGCTCGGGGTAACACTCTTTACCATCCGGGGGGCCAAGGTAGGCCGTCAACCCGACGGGCGGTTTGTCAGCTTGGGGGCAAGAATATGAGCAAGCTGAAGGAATTGAAAGCCGGAGACTTTTTCTGGTTCGACGAGCCCCAAAACAACGGCGAGCCGTTCAAACTTTGGTGGAGGGTCTCATGGCTCGAGGGGGACGGGGTCACCCAAACGCCTAGATTCTTATTTGCTCGCCGGGTAACGAGCCCCGAATCGAATGATTGGGCAAACCATAACCCGATCCCATTCACTTTGTCCCGTCACGGTGACAGAACCGTTAAAATCCACAAAAAATAGGAGACCACAAAAATGAATAACAAAAAGACCAAATCAAAGGGCAAGTTTTGCCCATACGAAACCATCACCAACGAGATCGTCAAGCATCTGGAAGCCGGGACTGTACCATGGCGGGCCGGATGGGACCAACTCGGGGCGTTGCCTCAATCCATGGCTACGGGCAAACCGTATACCGGGATAAATCAGCTTTTGCTCGGCCTTGCCGGGTTCGCAAGCCCCTATTGGGCAACCTTTAAAAAGATTAAGGAGCTTGGAGGCCATGTCAAAAAGGGCTCCGAAAGCTCGACGGCTTGCTTTTTTAAGTGGAGCAAATTCAAGGTTGAGGACCCCGAAACCGGGGAAGAGGTTGACAAGATGGTTCCCATTTTCAAGGTGTACCGGGTCTTTAACCTCCTCCAAACCGAGGGGATCGACGAATCCAAGCTCCCGGAGAATTGGGACGGCTCGCCAACGGAGAACGATTGGGACCCGGAGGTTCTGGCCGAGGACCTTTTGACCGAATCCCGGGCCAACGGGCTCATTCCCGAGATCAAACACGACGGAGGAGGCCGGGCGTTCTACCGTCCCGGGACTGATTCCATCCATATGCCGGAGAGGACCAGATTCGAGTCAGCCGGGGCCTATTACGGCACCGTATTCCACGAGGCTATCCATTCCACGGGCCACTCTACCCGGCTTGACCGGGGGCTTGACAAGGTCCCGGTAGCGTTTGGCTCCCCGGTTTATTCCCGGGAGGAACTAGTGGCCGAGATCGGGGCTTGCTTCCTGATGAATCAGGCCGGGCTCGAGCCGGACTATCAAAATTCGTCGGCCTACATCGAAGGTTGGAGCAAGAAACTAAAGAGTGACAAAAAGCTTATTGCAACGGCTTCGGCCCAAGCTTCCAAGGCCCATAAATGGATTATTGGGGAATATCAAACCGTCTAAACAAATAAGGAGGAGATCAAAATGACCAACGGATACACATCATTACACCGCTCGAGATATCATTGCCATCTTGCGATGAAATTGGGCCAAACTTTTATCTACGACAACTCCGGGACCAACCCGGATGAGACCGATGACGGGCCTCTCGTAGTGGCCGAAGATAGATTGGAGGAGGCCGGAGGAATTAAGGTGCAGGACGGGAGCTATGGGCCTTACGCTAAAATCCCCGTACGAAACGAATGGGAGTCAGTCTCGTCGAGCTTGTATAGCTCTCACATCGATCTCGAGGGGGCCATCAAACTTGGCCGGAGGCTCGGGCTCAATGTGGCACTAGTCACCAACCTCTATGACCCAAAAAAATAAACATAATTGACAAAACAAATTGATTAATTTAATACAAATATCATGACAAATAACGGAGATCAAACCAACGCCGGAGGAGGCCAATCCATCCGGGTAGCTATAACGCCAACATGGGAAGCCGTGGCCAAGATAAGTGTCGAGGCCCTTCTCAATGGGACAACCAACGGGCAATCCATGGCCCGGGAGGAGATCATTGACCTTGGTATCAAACTAGATGATGCCAAGGAGATCATCGAGGAGCGTCTCAAACCAACCCCAAGTTTACAAGTTCAGTTCGGTGAGACTGAGGCCCTGATCGAGGAGAAGGATAAGACTATCGCCGAACTCAAGGAACGGGTGGACAAACAAGGGAGGACCATCGACAACCTTATGGATGAGAGGGATGAGTGGCGTGGAGTAAACCACAAGGAAATGGTTTCACGCATTGCGGACCTCGAGTGTCAGCTTGCGATGAAGAACCAACAGATTGAGAGGTTTGAAAAATACCGGGCTGAACAAATTAGATATTACAACGAGCGGAATATTCTCCGGGAAGGCACCCCCAAGCTTCGCAACGAGGAGCCAATCCATGACCAGCTTGTGGACTTCCTCCACGCATCCGAGTTTGGCCGAAAGCATAACCTCGACGAGGAGGCCGAGGACCTAGTGGCCGTCCGGGAGTTTGTGATCTACACGCTAAACCGTAATGCCAAGCACCGGGAGGAGAACGCCGAGCTTGAGGAGGTAGGGGAATGAGTAAGAAAATCTACATCCATGAAGGCGGGAGCCTTGGCGACTTCGATTTTTTATACGAGGTTCTTGAAAGGGACCAAGTGATAAAGCTTAAAAAGTCTAACCGCTATTATTGGAAGAGGCGTTACATCGGGGCGTTCTGCAAGCAAAGGGAGTCAACCCCTACCACTTACCTCTATGAGAGGTTGAAGGACTACTACATCAGGCCCGGCTCCACTTTGGAAACGGCCCTTTGTCAGCTAGTCGATTGGGCCGAGCGGGAGATCAATAAACTAGGCTACAAACTAATGCCAAGGGATGAGTATGATTGGATGACAATTCCCCGGGCTAGGTCCGGCAAGATAGAAGGATAAGAGATGAATCTGCTACAAAAATTATGGGAGCGTACCCAACAAGCCCGGAGGAATTGGTTTGACCCGAAGCATCCAGACTTTTGCATGAAGGTACGGAAACGAATCCAAGCCGAGTGCCGGGCCAAGGAATGGAGAAAAAACTACCCTCCTCCTGTCTCCATGGATGACCCTCGGGTTGCCATGGAGGAAGCCGGATGCTTTTTCTACCCCAAGCAACGGATGATCGGGCCAATGAATCAGGACGGTTCCCCGGATTTACACCCCGGCGTTCTTAACTTCGCCGAGGATATCGACATGGCCGACATGGGAGAGTTTACCCCGGAACACTTAACACTAATAATGAAAACCATAAGGAGATCACAAACATGACCACACTAACCAAACCTAAACAACTCAAGAAGGTATTCGTTACCGTCACCAAGCTCTATGAGGTAACCTATCGATGCGATCTAGATGTGCCCGAGGACGAGGAGGATATCATTGAGGAGACCGTTGAGACTTGGGCTCACGATATCCTTGTCGATGAGAGCATCGACGGGGAGCAACTCATTAATCAATCCCCGCCCGATTGCCCGGTTGAGATCATAAGCTCGGAGCATTGCATTGGCTCCGGGGAACTGTCCCTCGAGACTCAAACTTGTTACACCGAGGAGGAACGCTAAAATGGATTGGAAGAAAACAAAACTCGAACCCGTACCCAAGCCGGACAAACCGTTGAAGACTCGGCTCAAGTGCCACTTCAACAAGGAATCAATCAAAGCCTTAATGCGTAGGATCGATACCCTCAAGATCGAGACGGGCCCCAAGTTTTTCACACGATTTGATTTTGTTTACAGCCCGGTATTGGAAGGAGGTAAAATCTGCATACTCGACTTCGATTACGATAAGCCTCTGGTCCGTAAAGAAATCTATGCAAAGAAAAGAACGGGATGGTTCGATGGGATGTATGCCAATCGATATGGACATGAGGAGCCAGAACTGAAATGGATTTACCCGGTGGCCAAGCGGTCCCTCATCAATTCGATGCATGACTATATCGTCAACGGCACCGGAATGTTCTGCCTCGAGTATGACTACAATACCCAGAACCACTTCGTATCATACAAAAAGAGGAGGGAAGTGATATGAGCCCATACGATATTCAAGTATATATAATCATGGGATTCCACTTCGTTCTCCTCCCGTTAATATCTTACATCCTTTGCAATTGGGGAGGTGATATCGATGAGTAAAACAAGAGGAGGAAAACGGAACCGAGCGGGAAGGAAAAAGATAGACCCCAAACTATTGAGGGTCCCGTTGAATACCCTAGTCAAGCAAGATACCCGTCAATGGATAGAGGACCTACAAGATAAATGGGACCTAAGTTTTGGAGAGGTACTTGACCGCTTACGGGAGGAGTTCCTTCAAGAAAAATAAATTCCTACAGATAGGTACAAAAAGAGGGGGGCTAAACGCCCCTCTTTTTTTATCTTTCGGAACCTTGTCTATTCATCAGAACTGTATTAGAACTTGCGTCTAGCAAGTTCTTATGACTGATGAGTTATTCATTTGACCACATAGTAAGAGTTCCGGCCTTCGGTAAGGTACTCGAATTGCATGGATGAGGATAGCATGGCTTGATCAAACTCGTGCCGGGTCCAACCGTTATCTTCCGCTAACTTTTGGAGTTGGAACCGTCGATATCTCCGGCCCTCTTCAGCCAAGCCCGCCAACGCTTCGATGGTTCTGGGTTGGTTGGCCGTAGCCTCCTCATCCAAAGCTTCTTCCAAAGTCTTGAATGGATCGCCGGGCTTGTGGAGTTTATCCGGGTTAAGCTCGGGCTCGGGGACCATGCAAAGCTTGTCCTTATCGAACCGGACCACACCCGGAGGAACCGGGGCGTAGTTCCTGACGGAATAGTCAATCGTCAGGGCCCTCTCAACTTCATGCCGGGTGCATGATACGATTACATCCGGGTCCCGGGCGAAGGCCCCCGCTCCAGAGCATCGATCAATCGGGTCCCGGCTAGTCAGGTCACCCTTAGCAAAGTGGTGAGCGAATACCACGGCTGACTCTTCGGCAAACCTCTCAATCTTGAGAAGCAAATCGGTCACCTCCCCGTTGGCGTTCTCATCCCCTCCCGGATTCATTTTGTAGAACGGGTCGATGATCACCATGCCATACTTTTTGTCCCAAGTTTGCATGACTTGGAGGAGGACGGTTGGATTATATTCGATCCCCCGGAGATGCCACACATCCAAGTTAGGAGTGGGCCCTAGTCCTTTCTGTTGGGCCACTCCCCTCATCCTTTTCTTGAAGAAGGCGGGGATGAACTCGAGGTCGATGTAAAGTACGGAATTGCGTACGGTCTCGAGCCCCATCCATGGGACCCCGTGAGCTACTGACAGGGCAAGGTCGATGAGTTGCCAAGTCTTATAACTCTTGGACCCCCCGCCAAGGATCATCTTGCCTTGTGCCGGGAGGAGGCCGGATATAATTGCATCGGGCTCCTTGATTACATTTGAATCAGCCCCCCACTCGGCAAACGATTCCGGCTCCGGGATGGTACTAATTGATACCGGGTCCTCTTCCGGCTCATGCTCCGCTAATGCATTTGCGTTAGCCGAGCCTTGACTTGGAGGACCAAGGTCCATGGGTATGTCGCTGAAGTCTTCGGATCGAAGAGCCTCGACGAACGGGTCAAGTAATTTGTCACTCATTCTCTTTGGATATTTTTATAATCGTTTCGTGGTTCTTTAATTTCTGGATGGCTTTGTTGTATATCTGGGCCACTCGTTGCTTGGTCATCCCGGATCGCCGGGCAATCTCGTCAAAGCTCATGGGCTTGTCGTTGGTGCAAGCCAACGCCGACAAGTGAAGATCGTTCACCTCCCGCATAACCCTTGAGTTTTCGCTGAACGGATCAGCTTTGCCCGTCACCCATTCGTAACAAGCTTGGAAGTTGTATCCGGTAAGGGCTGACAGTTCTTTAGCTCGGTCATATTCCGGGCCCTTCCGGGAATTATACTTGGGCATTCAAACTGATCTCCCGGTCCACCAACTCATCCGGCAAACCCGCCTCGCTGATATGATCATCCAAAGGATTTACACCCCGGCGGTGCAATCTCCAGATACTCCCGCCCTTCTTTCGGATCGCTCGAGCTTCGTTCTCAAACCTCACATCATCGATGACGCAAAGCCCCTCCACCTTTTCAATCTCGTTGAGCAAATGGGTTACCCAAACCTCGGGCCACATCTCCCGGAAGCATTCGGTCCCCACCCGTTGGAGGAGATACCTCCCGGTGATACCGTCCGGCCATCCGGGAATCGGTTTCTCTTTCTCCTCATAGATATATAGGGGAGGAATGATCGTCGCCAACATCTTCTTAATTGGAGAGGCTAGGCTGAACACTTGGCCATCAATAAGATGTGCAAAGGTTGTCTTGCCCACACCCTTGGGCCCGGCCAATCCAATCAGTACGGTTTTCTTTGTACCGTAACAGGTTGAGGTAACGGCGTTTATGCGGTACTTTTCAATGAGGTCCCGCCACTTATCTTTGTTCATGTAAATTTCCATCATCTGAAATAGATTACTTGTTGTCGGTTGTTGGTTTTCTGGTGCGTCCCCCACGGTAGTCTGACCAAGTGATTGAGCCCGGTAGTTGCCGGGTCACCTGACAAGAGAAGACAGGTATCCTCGAACTCTTCAATGGTTGAGGGGCTCGAGGTTGACACATCGAACCACGCATGAAGGGAGGAGTTCCCGGAGGAGACCACCATCCTCAACGGCATGAGCTTGCGGAGATGCATGATCACTCCGGCTTGCATATCATGGGTCATCCATGGCTCGTCCGATTCATAGATCATAAATAATCTTTCCCGGACAAACTCTTTCTTCCTTGCCGGGGGCTCCGGCTCGAACGGATTCGGCATGATCATCGAGCATCTTGACAAATCAAGCTCCGTCCATTCGGCCACCTCCCGGGCTCGAACATCCCACATCTGCGAGCCAATGAATAACCAATCCGTCGGGGCGTAGAGCCTAGCCAGAGCCTCGTTGCCCGTCTTGGGGATGAGCCCGGAGTGTCTCCGGAGAGCCTCGAGGTTTGCTTTGGATGCGATGGTCTTGGTGAAGGCCGGATTCTTGACGGGCCGGGGCCTGTTCGATATCTGACAGGGATTCTCCTGTCTTTCCCGGTGCATCTTGACTAGGTTCTCAACCTCCCGGGGTTGCAAGGGTCTCTTCAAGTTCAACTCGGCAAGCGGTTTGATCTTGCGAACGATCCACTCATCATCCCCGGTCAACTCGCAAAGACGATAGACGGCTCGGCTGATGGTTCGGTGTAAGGAATCGTTTGGTTGGACTGTAAGAGTGGTGAACGGGTTAATCGCTTTGATCATTATCCTCGTCCTCGTTTACTTCATCGATAAGTTTTTCGTCCGGCTCAAAGGTGATGCCGTCATCCCGCTCCTCAATAATTTCGTCAAGCATTTGGGCGATAGAAAACTCCGGGTCTTGGTCATCAATCGGAATAAATTCTTTTGCCACATACTCGACGGACTTTCGGAGGTAATCTTTTCCTTTCTCATAGTCCATTTGCATTCCTCCTTATATCAATTTCCAATGGAAGATTAGGGAGCCAATTTGGTGACCTCGTCATCCCCTCTTTAATCCTTGCCATAGCGTCTTGAGCGTCGTCCCGGTGGACCTCGATCACAACCGAGTCATGGACATGGAGGAGGACCTTCATTCCCATCTCGTCAAGATGGACGAGGGCATCGGCAAGCACATCTCTGGCGATTGCTTGGATCATATTCTCGCAAAGCTTGGACCCCCAAGTTCTTTCCTTCTGCTTGCCCCGCACATATTCTACGGTCAGCGGGTCCTGTTCAATGACATTGAAGCGTAGGTCCCGGCCAGAGGGTAACTCGAATCGGCGGTACCCGGTACACTCCCGAGCTTTGGTCTCGAGTCGGTTCCAATATTCTACGATCTTGGGGTTTTGTTTGCGGTAATCTCTCACGACTTGTTGGGCTTGAGCATCCGTAAGATTGAGCTTCCCCCCGGTCAGGTTAGAAGCCACATCCTTAAACGCTTTGGCCCCGCACCCGTAGCCAAGACCGAGGACTCGAGCCTTGCAAACTTGGCGAAGCTCTGGGTCGGCGGTACTTAGGGCCTCCTCGCCGGAATACAGACCGCTCATTCTGGCGTGAGCCTCGTAGATATCTTGGCCCGATCGGATCAGTTCAAGCGTCTCGTCATCCCCCACCATACAAAGTAATATACGGGGCTCGATGTTTGCGAAGTCGAATTGTATGAAGACATGGTCCTTTGCGGGAATAAAAAATCCCATGACATTGACTCCCATCAATTCCTTCTTCGCCAAGCCTTGGAAGTTTACACCTTGGGTCCCGGAGAATCTCCCGGTATGGGCACCCCAATAATTTAGCGGTGTCGATATCCTACCGTCCGGTCTGATTCGGAGGTCAAGAGATTTCAGAGTGGCAATCATCTTACGAAGCTTTCGGATCAAGCTCATCCGAGAAGTCACGACGGCTCCTTCCGGGTTGCGACTTGCCCACTCCCGATGCCGGGCATCCTTGGCGTTGGTGGTCTCCGGTTTCTCCACGCCGTTCTCGGCACACCATTTGCCAAATTCTTTGAGCGAAAGACTCGGCCCGTCCCATGGCATCTTGTGGCACAACTTATCTAGCTCGATCTGCAAAACTTCCTGACCGAGCTTGGAGTTTGCCGGGGAATAACCGATCCCGTTCTTGGCAAACTTGCGGGTGAGTCGGCTGACTCTTTCCTCGAACGCCGGATACCTTATGGACAGATTGGTTCCGATCCAATACGCCGTTGAGGAATCATCCTGACAGTATTGA
>Ga0160423_10000270_pt1 | contig 41561 bp, 30 predicted proteins | sample CRUFie14St8metaG_FD_108191 | JGI IMG/M metagenome (GOLD analysis project Ga0160423, IMG submission 108191) | Marine microbial communities from the Costa Rica Dome - CRUD Field 142mm St8 metaG | ecosystem: Environmental > Aquatic > Marine > Oceanic > Photic zone | place: Costa Rica: the Eastern...
AAAGAAGAACGCAGATGCAGCCATCATGGCCATACATCCAACGAAAAAAGTGAACCCAACGTAGTCAGTTGTGTCCATTTTAGCAAGTAATAAAAAATTATCCATTTTATAGTTTTTAAAATTTAAACCAAAGTAGTAACAATTTACCCTAGGCTTAATTCAAGTGTTATATATTTTAAACATGAAAGTGTTGATAAACACGTAATTAGGTTAAATTTTAATCAGCTTTTCATTATAAACATAAGCATGTTAATATGTGTTTAGTATGGGAATAAATTACATTTTTAAAGATTCAAAACTTAATGTTAGGGTGGGTAATAGCATTCAATTAAACTATTTTTCTAACTTTATTGTTTATGGCAATATTAGATGTTCTTAAATATGAAGGTCCAAATGATGTTCTTGTTTGGAAATGGAGGTCAGATTCAACCTCTTCTCGTGAGAATCAATTAAGGATCGGTTCTCAACTTATAGTAAATGAATCACAAGAAGCTTGTTTTTATAAAGGAGGTAAGCTTTTAGATGTTTTTAACCCTGGCACTCACACATTAAGCTCAAAGAACTTACCTCTACTATCATCTATTGTTGGATTAGTTTATGGCGGCGATAGTCCCTTCTCAGCTGAAGTTTTTTTTGTAAACAAAGCAGTTTCTATGGATGCAAAGTTTGGTCTTGTTCCATTTAATATGTTGGAGCCGACATTTAAAGTACCAATACCTGTTTCATGTAGGGGGTCATTTGCTGTAGTTATTCAAGACTCCAAAAAATTTCTTACGAAAATCATTGGAACATTAAAGGATTTTGACACTGAATCGTTATCTAATTTTTTTCAAGGGGTCATTATAGAGAATGTCAAAAGTACCATTACGAAAATAAGTTCTGAACAAAAGTTAAGTCCATTAGAATTAGAAAGTATTGTTTTAGAGGTTGGATTAGCAGTTAAGTCAATAGTAAATAATCATTTAAATGAGTATGGAATAGAATTAAAATTATTTAATATTGAATCAATTCCTGTTATTGATGACGATAAGCGTGTAAAAGATGTTGTTGAACAGTTTCAAAAAATAATGTCTGAAGATCTAGATGAACGAATGCGTCTAAAACGTAGAGCAGAGAACCTAGAGGTATATAAAGTTGAGAGAAGCTTTGACACAACTGAAAAAGCTGCTGAAAACATAGGCGGTGGAGATGGTGATGCAGGGGGTATTTTAGGTACGATGGTTGGTCTAGGTATGGTTAACCCTATTGCTGAACAAATGGGAAATATGATGTCCAAAAACACTGCGAAAGAGGATAACAAGCATAAAGATTCAAATGAAGAGACAATAAAATTGCTTAAGCAATTGGGTAGTCTTAAAGAAGAAGGAATAATATCTAACGAAGAGTTTGAATTAAAAAAGAAAGAGCTGTTAGAAAAACTTAAATAGTAGTTAAATGAAAAATATTTTTGTCATAGGTGGGTTTCTTGCCATAATACTGAATTCTTTAACTGGAATAGTAATCAGTAATTATTCATTTTTCAATTGGATTCTAGCTGATATAAGCATTTTATTTTCTACAGGGATAATTTTTACCCTTTATAATCGCTTTCTTGACAATGCTTTTAAAGCGGTTTTTACATTTTTATTTTTAGCTTCAGGATTTATTAGGTATATACTTTGTCTTTTTGCATCATCTCACATAGAAAATAATTGGATAATACTTATCGTTACATTTTTGTTCTTCTTTGAAATTTTGGTTTTTGTATTAGGTCTTGTTTTAAGAAAAAAATAAATGTATCAAGAAGAGATTGAAAAGTTAATTAAATATGCTCTTGTCGATGGGCATATTTCTAAAAAAGAGCGGAATATTTTAATTAATAAGGCTCTCAAGTTAGGTATTGACCAAGAAGAGTTTGAAATGGTATTAGATGCGAGGATTTATGAGAAAAACAATCTAAATAAATCAAAATCTTCAGAACCAAATCAATCAAGTATCCAAAAAGAAACAAAGAACATAAAATGTCCAAATTGTCAAGCGAATATTGATCCCTACGTTACTTCATGTGAATACTGTGGGTACAATGTTCTTGAGAGAAAATCAAATTCCTCAATTCAAAGTTTATTTAAACTATTAAATGAAGCAGAGGAAGACAGACAAAGTGATCCTAATTCAATTTTCTCATCCTTTGGCAAAGTATTTTCTGAGTCTTTTTCTCATATTACAGGACCTAATAGGATAGATAGAAAAAAAATGGAAATTATTTCTAGTTTCCCTATTCCAACAACTAAACATGACATTCTAGAGTTCTTGACCTTAGCTTACCCTAAAGCAAAGACAGTTGGAAATTTTTTTACTAAAAACACAAATGAGAATAAACTTCATAATCAATTTGCCTTGGTTTGGAAGAATAAATGTGAACAAATTATTATGAAAGCCAAGTTTTCTATGAAAGATGATAAAGAAACACTCAATCAAGTTCTCTTTTACGCTAAAAAACTAGGCCTTTAGTCGATTTTAAATTTGACACCAATACCATTGTCAGTTAAATCTATTTTTTTTAGAATCGGAGCGAGGTTATTTTTATAATTTTTGTTGTGCATACTATATGATATCCAATCAAAGATTAATAAAAAACTTCCTTGAAGAATTAAGCTATAACTAAAACCTTTAAGAAGATCAGATTTATCTTTATGATATTTTGATTCACTGTTTAAGATTAATCCACTAGAAATATAAGCGATGTCTATACCTGCATTAATAAGAAATGTTTTTTCTGTTCTTCTTTGTTCATTATAAGTTTGAAAAAAACTTATGTTTGACGGACTTTTTTTAGCTTTTAAATACCCAGGTATAGCAATGCCTAAATTTACAATATTCCACATCACATTCATTTGATGAAAATGTTTTGATTGATCATTATTTGATAATATCCATCCTGCACCACTTCCAATTAAGTTAACACCTGCCCAACTTCCAAGACAAACCATTAGAGCTTTATCTTTGTTATGTCTTTTAGTATTAAAGTCATTAATTTGACTACTACAAATTAATGGAAGAGCAAATATGATTAGGATTAATCTCATATCATTTTGTTTAAATATTATACATTAATTGGACCAGGAATTGTCTTGGTGGTTGAATGTCAGCTGGCCTACTTGAATATTCATTATTAAGGAAGTTGTTTACAAGTATATTTACATTATATTTTTCCATGAATTTATAACCTAATCTTAAATCCATAACAATACTACCATTACTTTTTAATTCATTCTCTCTATATTCTTCAAGTCCAGGTAATACGTCAACAGAGGTGTTAATAATTGGGATTTGTATTCCCTCTTCGAACAATCGGTCTATATTGGACATGAAGCTATTATACCTCGTGCAATATCCTACACTTAAACCTTTCCATGTAATAGAGATGTCTGCTTTTGCCAGATGGTTAAATCGATACTTAAGCATATCAGAACCAGGATCAGAAAAAGTGGAGAGATATGCCGGATCTGTATTTAAACTCACAGGTTTCATGTATGTATATCCAATTAATGTCCTTAATTCTACTTCACCAATTCCAACGAATCTTAATTTTCCTTGACTATTAAATGAAAATTCTATTCCTGAGATTCTTGCCTGCTCAGTATTTTGTGCTTGGAATCCGAAAAAATTCTCCACATAATTTGGTGTTCCTGGAACTAGAGATACTGGAGTGGTGCTATCTAAAACATTATCGAATGCGAATTCAATCATATTATCATATTGATTAACAAATCCTGCAATATCAAAAGAGGATATCCATTTACCAATGTGAAAAACTTGTTTAATACCTATTTCTGTCGCCCAACCTCTCTCTGGTTCTATATTTGGGTTAGGGAAAATTCGAACGCCTCCGCTCTCAGTAGTTAGGAATCTTTCTCCAACTGATGGAAAACGAATACCTTGACCAAAAGAAGACCTTAGATGGGTGTTTTTTGCTAATGCATAATGAATTGCAGCTCTAAATACAGGGTAGATAGGTATGTTATTCTTGGTTTCCCATATATCAAATTGTGAATCAGGGGTTCTATCATCTTGTTTGAAGTATTCTAGTCGAACTCCTGCAGTTATATCAAGACGTTCCATGTTTAAGTCGTATTGAGCATAACCTGCTATATTGATAGATGTATGGTCTCCAAAAACATCTTCACGGCTATTGATAATATTTGAGCTCGCAGTAACTCCTGATGTAAGATTGTGAATTTTATTCCATTTTTTAGAGAATTGATAGTCTCCATAATACATGTCAGCTTTACTTGCAGAATAAAGTCCATCAAAAGGGTTTCCGGTAGAGACAAGGTAGTATCTTCCTTTTAGCTCATGCTTAGAATTATTTTTACCTAAGTATTTAAAATAAGGATCTATACAGACACGAATAGAGCTTTCTTGAGTAATTGATGAATTCGGATTTTTATCTGGACTTCCTCCACCTGTTGGAGTGTAGGCCATAGTAGCACTTTCCCAGATTATAAACCTACCTACATTTTCGAATTGGCTATTGAAAGCGACACCCATTTTTATATTTTTAGCTTTGGATGGTCTATAAAACAAATTTCCGCTCAGTCTAACTCTATTTTCATATTCACCATCTTTATATCCTTTTGTGAAGTAGCCATTACTAGAAATGGTATATCCAAATTCATTGAACATTTTACCATAGTAGATATTTAATAGGTTAATTTTTGGGTTAGAAGAAAAATTAAATTTTGTTGTATCATCGTCCCACCATCTCAATGTTCCTCTTTTAGGATTGTCATAAAATCCAGATTGAAATTTGACTTTCAATTCTCCATCTCTACTTGGTTCTCTAGGTGTCAAAGAAATCATCCCATTTAAAGCACCACTTCCGTATAGAACAGAAGATGCTCCTTTAATAATTTCAATTTGTGACATTGATTCTAATGGTATAGAATTCCATTTCACATCTCCTAAATCAGGTGAGGTTAGAGGTATACCATTTGTTAACACTAGTACACGACTACCTACACCGTATGCATATCCACCTCCACCTCGAATACTAACCTGACCGTCCATTACGTATACACCAGGACTTTGATCAGCTACTTGTTCTAAATTCACTAGTCCTTTTTTTTCAATGAAATCAGATTTCAGAACTTCCATAGAAATAGGGACATCTTCAATCTCCTGAGACCTTCTACTTGCAGAAACAACTAAAGTTTTTATCTCTTGAGCTATAGGGGAAAGAACGATTTTAATATTCTTTTTTTTCTTTTCAACAAGTATAGAATCTGTTTTGTAATCTGCTAAAGAGAAGTATAGCCAAGTAGGTAAACTCTCTATTTTAATTGCAAATTTACCATCAGGATCTGTTCTGGCCGCTTTGCCTTCTGTGGTGCTAACTTTGACACCATAGAGTTTGTTTTTAGTTTTACTCTCATTTACTTCTCCCTCTATATATTCAATCTCTTGTGTGAATGATAAAAACGGGAATAATAAAATGAGGAGGATTTTTTTTTGCATTTTTATCTTTATTTAAACGAAAGTTCTATTTTATCTATTTCTAGATAGAATTTCTCTTGTTTTTTATTTCCTATTAAAAATCCAATCTCTTCAATAGATGTTTTGTTAAAGTTTTCTTTATCTAGTTTTCTACCTCTGAATGATGGATACATAGAATTAATTGGAATTTTGATTTCTTCCCAAACATTTGATGTTTGAAAGTATTTAACGTAACTGTAATAATCGTTAGATTTTTCTTTTATTCTGAGTTGATATCTTTTACCATCTCCCCGAATCTTCATTGAAATGTATGATTTCTTTGGAGTCGAAGTTTTCTTCATCTTATATCTTATTGAAGAGAAGCCACCATTATTCTCAAGAGAAACCTCTCCTTTAAACACAGCATTACCTGTCTTATTAAGTATTAATTTTCCATTTGATTTACCGCCCATTACATCATCGTTAACTACAATCCATTTGTTTAAAGCACAATTTTTGTTGAAATCAAAAATCACTTTATTATTTATGCTTAGCGAGAAGAAAAGGGAAAAAAATAAAAATGGCATTGTCTTTTAGTTGTTTCTTTTATCGATTAATTTGGCGATATATTTTCCAATAATATCGAATTCTAAATTTACTAAATCTCCAGCTTTTATTTGATGTATATTCGTGTTTTCATATGTATAAGGTATAATACATACAGAAAAACAGTTTTCTTTTGAGTTTAAAACAGTTAGGCTTATTCCGTTTATTGTGATGGACCCCTTTTCAACAGTTACATCTTTTGAATTATATTTGAATGTATATTTCCAACTTCCATTTTCATCCTCAATATTTAAACATGTTCCAGTTGTGTCAACATGTCCTTGGACAATATGACCATCTAACCTCCCATTCATTTTAGTGCATCGTTCTAAATTGACTTTAGTTCCAATCTTCCAACCACTCAAGTTAGTTTTATTTATTGTTTCTTTAATTGCAGTTACGATGTATTCATCATTTGCAAGGTCAACAACTGTTAAGCAGCATCCATCATGTGATACACTTTGGTCAATTTTAAGCTCATTAGTAAAAGACGAGGCTATAGTGAAATGGACATTTTCTTTTTCATAATTAATGTTTTTAACTACACCTATTCTTTCTATTATCCCTGTAAACATTTTACTTTATTTTTTTATAAATATTATAGTAATTATTAAAATTGAAGAAACAATCAATAAGTCTAAGATACTAAACCATAGCGGATGGGGGATTATAAATACGTTTATTATTGTTGCAAAAACAACAAATCCTCCAATTATTAATATTGGATATATAGTGTTTTTCTCAATTAATCGAGATACACCAAGACCTATTGCTAAACTGAGACCATGAACTATAGCTACAAATATATGTGTCCCAAATGGTATAAGGTTTAGCTTGGATTCCAGTTCATCTGTATTATTAAAATCTATTTTAAATGGAACAGGGAATAATAAATGTCCAAGTGGCTCTAATAAAGCAATTGAAAAGAACGCAGCAATTAAACCAAGAAATGTCCCCAAGAATATTCTCTTTTTTGAAAATATAATAGTAATTATTAAAATTGAAGAAACAATGAGTATTCCTTTAAACATTTAGTCTATATTTTATTTTCACTTTTACTGATTTAGATGATGGTGTATGACTTAATCTTGCTTGAAGACTTAAAGGAACTAATGGGTTTGCTTCAGGAAAATATGTGGCGAGACATCCCTTGGGGATATTATATGATATGACAGAGAATCCTTCTACTGAACGCTCTGTATTATCATAATTATTGTAAAGAGTTATTTGATCTCCCTGTTTAAGTCCTTCCTTTTTAATGTCATATTCATTCATAAATACAACCATTCTATCATTATAGACTCCTCTATACCTATCATCAAGACCATAAATTGTTGTGTTGAATTGATCGTGACTTCGTGTTGTCATCATTATATATTCTTTTTCTTTGCAAATATTTTCGGAAAGTTTATTGATTGTAAAATTTGCCTTTTTATTGGGTGTTGTGAAATCTCCTTTTCTTGGTCCATTTGGTAATTCAAATCCTTGTGGATTTTTTAATCGATCGTTATAATCTTCAAAACCTGATATTGTTTTTTCAATAAGGTTTCTTATGTTATTATAGTCTTCTACTAGGAAGTCCCAATCTACTTTGTCTTGTTTTATAGTTTCTTTTGCAATGTTCGCTATTATAACAGGTTCACTTTCTACAAATTCGGAGGGTGGTTGTAATATTCCTTGTGTTGTATGAACAACTCCCATAGAGTTTTCAACAGACAAGAATTGTGATTTCCCACTTTTAAAGTATTTGTCTGTTCTTCCCATAGAAGGTAGGATTAAACCTATTTTCCCATGAGTTAAATGAGACCGATTTAATTTTGTAGAGATATGAGTAGTTAAATTACAGTTTTTTAGTGCTATTGATGTGTAGTTTGTATCTGGAGCGGCAGATAAGAAGTTCCCTCCCATGCCGATAAAAACTTTCACTTTTTCTTCATACATAGCTTTTATAGCACCTGTAACATTATAGCCTTCTTCCTGTGGAGGTGTAAAACCAAAATTCTCACTAATCTTGTTTAGCAATTCTTTTGATGGCCGTTCCGCAATACCCATTGTTCTATCACCTTGAACATTGCTATGTCCTCTAACAGGGCAAGTCCCTGCACCAGGTCTTCCAATACTTCCTTTAATCAATAATAGGTTTACTAATTCTTGAATATTATCAACTCCATTCACATGTTGTGTAAGACCCATACCCCAACAGGTTATAATATTTTTTCTCTCTGCAATTAAATTAACAAGGCTGTCAATTTCTTTTTCTTTAATACCAGTACGATTAATTAAGGTGCTTAAATCATGATTGTTTAATTCTTCCTTAAAGTTTTTAAATCCTGCAGTTTTATTTTCTATGAAAAATTTGTCTATAATAGCTGGGTTTGTTTTAGCTTTTTCAAATAATTTGATCATCACTGCTTTTAGAAGAGCAACATCTTCATTAATTCTAATTTGAAGGTATAAGTCTGAAATAGTCGAACCATTTCCCAAGACCCCATTTATTTTTTGTGGATTTTTAAATCTAACTAAACCAACTTCTTTTAATGGGTTAATTGAGACAATCTTTGCACCATTTGCTTTTGCTTTCTCTAAAGAAGAAAGCATCCTTGGATGATTTGTAGCGGGGTTTTGACCAAAAATAAGGATTAAATCAGATTTGTAAAAATCATCTAGTGTTACAGAACCTTTCCCAATACCCAATGTTTTAGAGAGAGCAACACCGCTTGATTCATGACACATATTTGAACAATCTGGAAGGTTGTTTGTTCCATACATACGAACAAACAATTGATATAGAAATGCCGCTTCGTTACTTGTCCTACCCGAAGTATAAAAAGCAGCTTCATTTGGGTCTTTCAAACTATTTAAGTTTTCAGCGATAACTTTATTAGCTTCATCCCATGATATCTTTTCATAATGAGATTGCCCTTCTCGAATAATCATTGGATGTGTAAGCCTTCCTTGTTGACCTAACCAATAATCACTTTTTCTCTCAAGCTCTGAAACAGAGTGTTTAGCAAAGAACTCTGGGTTAGCTTTAGCCTCCATTGCTTCTTCAGCAATAGCTTTAACACCATTTTCACAATACTCACCAAGTTTGGATCTTTTATCGGGGTCAGGCCAAGCACATCCTGGACAATCAACACCATTTTTTTTGTTAAGTCTATTAAGTACTTTAAGACTTTTACCAATAGGCATACGAGTAAAAATATTTTTTAAAGCAATGATTACAGCTTTACCACCAGCGGCATAGCTAGGCCTATTAGTTATTCTTATTTTACTGTTTTTTTTCATAACAAAAAGAAATAAAGATAAAGAATTTATTTGCTTCATGTTATTGCCTAAAATAAGTAAGGAGGGTTTTATCGACTATATATTTGAAGCCTCTTCAGTTTTACAAGAATTTTTGATTAACATCAAGATACGTTCTAATTCACCATTTGTAAAATGTCGGTATTCTCCTAGCTTTAAATCCCCTAATTTTATATTCATAATGCGAATACGGTTTAATTTTAAAACTTCGTATCCTAGGGCTTTACACATCCTTCTGATTTGTCGGTTTAAGCCTTGAGTTAGGATTATTTTGAACGTATAATTGTCAATTTTTTTAATTCTGCATGGAAGTGTTTTTGTGTTTAATATCTCAACGCCATCTTCCATTTTTTCAATAAATGAAGTGTTTATCATTTTATCTACATTTACAATGTATTCTTTCTCGTGGTTATTTTTAGCTCGAAGAATTTTATTTACTATGTCTCCATCGTTTGTCAAAAAAATCAAGCCTTCGCTTGGTTTATCTAATCGTCCAATTGGGAAGATTCTATCAGGGAAGTTAATATAAGAGACAATATTTCCTTTAATTAGTGGATCTGTTGTACATGTTATACCTTTTGGCTTATTGAAAGCGAGATATACTTTATTTCTTTTTTTAGTTATTAATTTATTATTTATTTTAATGCTATCTTCAGGTCTCACTTTGTCACCTAGTACTGCAATCTCTCCATTTACTCTAACTTCTCCTTTTTCTATTAGTCTATCAGCGTCTCTTCGCGAACAAAATCCTGTTTCCGAAATAGCTTTATTTAATCGTTTTAGTTTCATCACTTTTATAATCTAAAGTTAAATCATTTAATTTTTATTTTGAAGATTTGTAGTTACTAGAATTTTCTATCGATATACTTTAATTCAAGATATCTATAAATAAAAGTAAGTTTATTCAACTTTGTTAAGTTCCTAATTATTAAAAGGATGTATAGTCGATACAAGATAAAATTCCTAAATTTGATTAAGATTATGTTAGGAGTAAAAAAAAATATAAATTTAATTAGTAGTTTATTTTTTATACTTATTCTTTTTTTATTTACCTCGCAATCATTTAATATTCTTGCTCAGTGTGCCGTTATACCCAACGCAATACCAACCGTTTCATTAGGGTTTGTTCAGCCTGGCGGGACAAACGCTTCCGGTGTTGCATTTAATCCAAACTTTAATGTCTATTATGCTGGGATAGCTGGTAATTCTGGGTTTCCTCTTGAAACGTTTGATGAGCTTGGTAATCCTTTGTTTCAAACCAATACAGGTTTTGATATTCGTGGTTTATGGTGGAATTTTAATGAAGACCAGTTAGAAGCTAATGGATATAATGCTTTTGGAATATGGACTTTTAATTTAAATGTTACTGGTTTTGCGTTAAACACAGGGGCTAATATTTTTGTTGGCAATAATCAGCCTACTGTTCAATCTGTTGGTGATTATAACTGTGTTGACAATGAAATTTGGTATTATGATGCAGGATCTATACAAAAGCGTGATAGAGCTACTAATACATTAATTTCCACTCTTCCTATTACGGGGCTTCCTGTAGCTTTTGGTAACTTAAATAATAATTCTGTTTTTTATACAGATTGTTTAGGACATGAAATTGGTCTAGTAGACTATCAATTAAAGCGGATTTATTTTGTTGATAAAGTTACTGGGGTTTATGCCGGGATGTCTCAACTTCCTGCTTCCACTGTAGTAAACAATGCTTTTAGAGCTTCTTGGGCTAATGGTATGGCATTTTTATATGATGTTGCAACAAGAACGTGGTTTGGGTTTGATGTGTTAACAGGCTTTAATCTTGCATGCAGTGTTGCCCCATGTATTCCACCCTTGTTAATAACGGATGATTTGACCAATTGTGCTCCCAACAATGTTGATTTGAATAATGGGATTAATGTTTCTTCGGGTATAGGTAATGCTCAGTTTTATTCAACCCTAGCAGATGCAAATGCCTCTATTAATCCAATATCAAACCTCGTCTCTTCTCCAGGAACATATTATGTTGGTTATGAGGATACATTAGATGCTTCTTGCTTTTCTGTTGATTCTATTTTAGTCACTATCACAACAATTAATGTTGCAGATAGCATATCTGTTTGTGAAAATTCAACAGTTGTATATCCAGACGGGACAAGTGAAGTTGTTATAGGAAACACATCACATACATCTAATTTATTTTCTGTTAATGGTTGTGATTCTATTGTAGTTACAAATGTAACTATGCAACCTTTGTATAATGTCACAGATAGCATCTCTACTTGCGAGAGTTCAACCGTGACTTATCCGGATGGTACAAATGAAGTTATTACTGGAAATACAACACACACATCTAATTTATTTTCTGTTAATGGTTGTGATTCTATTATAGTTACAAATGTAACTATGCAACCTTTATATAATGTTACAGATAGTATCTTTGCTTGTGAGAGTTCAACTGTGACTTATCCGGATGGCACAAATGAAGTTATTACTGGAAATACAACACACACATCTAATTTATTTTCTGTTAGTGGTTGTGACTCTATTATTGTAAGTCACGTTACAGCTTTGTTTTCTAGCTCTGCTAATGTTATAGACACAGTTTGTTTTGGAGAACAATATACTTCTCCTCAGGGTAATTTGTATGGCCCAGGTTCTTTTAACGAAATATTTGTTTCTTCAAATGGTTGTGATAGTATAGTAACTTATATGATTACAGAGCTCCCTTTAATAACTTCGTCAATTGATGAATCCGTTTGTTCTGGTGAAATATACACTTCAGCAATAGGGAATACATATAGCCCTGGATCATATAGTGAAATCTTCACATCTCTTTCTGGGTGCGACAGTATAGTTAATATAAATGTCACAGAATATCTTCCTGTAATCGCTTCTTTTTTTCAAAATCAAACCGATTTTTCTTCCTTAAATAATGTTGAAGTTACCTTTATAAACACCTCTGAAGGTGCAGATTCTTACATGTGGATTTTTGGAGATAGTGGCGAGTTTTCTTTTGAAGATTCTCCGATTTATTCTTTTTCATCTTCTGATATAATTGATGACATCACTCTAATAGCATATAATTCTTTTGGATGTTCTGATACTCTAGTTCAGCCCATACAGATTGAAGAGCCACTTATTTATTACATCCCTAATGCATTTACTCCTGATGGGGATCCTTTTAACAATACTTTTCATCCTGTATTCTCCTCTGGTTATGACCCTTTTGATTATACATTATTGATCTTTAATCGTTGGGGTCAATTAATTTTTGAAAGTCATGATGTAAATATTGGTTGGGATGGTACTTTTAATGGGTCCTATGTTCAAGATGGTGTTTATAGTTGGAAAGTAGAATTCAAAGTGACTGCTTCGGATGAGAGAAAAGAAAATTTTGGTTCAGTTTTAATGTTTAGATAAATAAAAAGCCACCAAGATGGTGGCTTACAATATTTATGAATTTAAACTTAATGTCTAACAACAAGTTTTTTTGTTGTAGATTTAAAATTTTTAGAATCAATGTTTAAGAAGTAAACACCATTCTTTAATTCAGATATGTTTAATCTTTTTGAAGAACCCATATTTTCTTTCAAAACAATGTTGCCCAACACATCTAATAAAGTTATTTTCGATTGTTTCGAAGTACTTGATTTGATATTTACAAAATCTTTTGCAGGGTTTGGTGAAATGTAAGCGGAAATATTAGGAATATTTTCTAGACCTAAAACAGATTCAATTAATATATCCACTGAGTCAAGAAAATTAATCCCATCTGTTGAAACATAGTATCTATATGTTGCAGAACCTGTACTTGTCACATTTACATATGCAGACAGTTTACCAGAACCTCCAACAGGAATTGTTTCTGCGGCTGTTGACCAAACTAAATCAGGACTAGTAGGATAGCAAAGACCTAAACCAGGATTTACACCCCAGCATAAGTAATTAGACCACCCTGTTGTTTCATTAATGATAGACCTTGTAATCAACCAGTTTTGATCAGAAGTATCATTATTATTAATAATTAAATCATATAGTTTGTGATCATCCGTTGAGCCGTTTATTGGCATGGCTTGAAGAGTAGTTCCAGAGACATCTGTTGTTGAACCTTCTATATTAATAGTTAAATCTTGAGCAAATGAAAATGTCAAGGTTATTATTGAAACTGCAGTGAGTAGTAAATTCTTCATAATTCTAATTTTTTTCAATAAACTTTATCCAAATATATGAAATAAAAGAGTTTAAACATAATTAGTTTAAATCAGTATAGTTTTCTTTAAACGCAAAAATTAATTTCTACGCTTTGTAAAAAACAATAAAATTCCCTTAAATTTGGTTTTGCATGATTTTTGAAATAGAAAGTCAAAATAAATGTTAAAAAAAAGATTATGAAAAAAACATTATTGTTTTGTGCCGCACTATTTGTGTTTTTTAATTTAAATGCACAAAAAGAAAAAACATTAGATAAAAAAGTTCCCTCTGTTCAGTTGAAGAGTATGAATGGTAAAACTTTCAATACTTCTGAATTAGGGTTTGATGGCCCTGTAGTTATAAGCTTTTGGGCAATTTGGTGCTCACCTTGCAAGAGAGAGTTAAACACTATACATGATCTTTACCCTGATTGGCAGGATGAAACTGGTGTTGAATTAGTTGCTGTTTCAATTGATGATGAGAAAACAAAAAATTCTGTTCCTATGTATGTGAATGGAAAGGGTTGGGATTATTTAGTCTTAATGGATCCAAATGGAGACTTTAAAAGAGCAATGGGTGTAAATAATGTGCCCCATACTTTCCTTTTAGATAGTGATGGTAAAATAGTTTATTCTCATAATAATTATGCTCCTGGTGACGAGGATAAATTATATGAGGAGATATTAAAATTATCATCGAAGTAATATCAAAAATGAAAAAGAAGGTATTTTATATTTTTTTTATTATTTCTTCAATTTCTTCGCATAGTCAAAATGAATTAGGTAGTTTGACAGGAAATGTAGAGAGCATCTTTCAGTATTTAAATCAAGATAGTTTGATTGAAGCTAATCAACCTGATTCTAAGTCTTTAATTAATACTTATATGAATGTTTTTTATACCAATAAAGGGTTTAAAGCAGGTCTTAGAATCGAATCTTATTTACCAAGGATTCAGGGTTATCCAAATAGATTTGATGGAACAGGTCTTGGTATGCGATATATTGGATATCAAAATAATTTTGTTGATGTTACTTTAGGTTCATTTTATGAACAATTTGGCTCAGGGATGTCTCTTAGGGCATATGAGGATAGGGCTTTAGGTTATGATAACCTTTTAGATGGGGTGCGTTTAGTATTAAGACCTTTTAGAGGTGTCACCTTGAAAGGTGTTTATGGACTTCAAAGATATTCATTTGAGTCTCGAATTATTCATGGAGATGGAATTGTTCGAGGAATAGATAGTGAATTTAATTTAAATTCTATTTTCAAAAAGCTAGAAGGTAAGAAATTAGATGTTACTATTGGTGGTTCTTTTGTAAGTAAGTATCAACCAGATGAGAATCAGACATATGTTTTACCAGAAAATACAGGTGCTTATGGTGGACGAGCTAGTTTACGTTATGGTAGATTTAATTTAGATGGTGAATATATTATTAAGGGACAAGACCCGTCAACTGACAATGGATATATATACAATTATGGTCATGCCGCCTTGTTTAATTTTGGTTATTCGCAAAGAGGTCTTGGCATTATTTTATCTGCTAAATCAGTAGATAATATGAGCTATAGATCTGATAGAACTAAAGAGTTGACAGATCTGTTTATTAATTTCCTGCCAGCAATGAATAAGACTCATACATATAATCTTGTCTCATCAATTTATCCATATGTAACTCAGCCTGTAGGGGAGATTGCATATCAAGCAGAAATTCTTTATACAATTAAACGAGGCTCAAAATTAGGAGGTAAATACGGCACATCAATTAATGCTAATTTCTCTACAGCATATAAGCCTTTGCAAAGAACAGAAAATATTGATTTAAATGATTCAACTGGTGTTGCTTATGAGAGTCGTTTGTTTGACCAAAGTGATAGTTTATTATGGAGAGATATTAATGTAAATATTTATAGAAAGTTCACTAAAAAGTTTAATGCACGTTTAAGTTATTTTAATATTTGTTTAAATAATGATGTTGCTAAAGTTACAGGGGATGCTACTGGGATAATACAATCTCATATAGGAGTAGTTGAATTAGGGTATAAAATAAACAAGAAGCATTCCTTGAGGCTAGAACTTCAAGGTTTATTTGTAAATAAGGACAAAGTTGGAAACATAAATGATAAAGGTAATTGGGCTACTTTATTATTAGAGTATAATGTTTCTCCTCATTGGTTCTTTAGTGTTATGGATCAATACAATTATGGTAATCCACAAGATGATTTAAGAGTACATTACATTTATGGCTCTTTTGGCTATATTAAGGATGCTACACGCATAACAATAGGCTATGGAAAGCAAAGAGAGGGGTTGTTTTGTGTTGGCGGAGTCTGCAGATTTGTGCCTGCATCAAATGGATTAACATTGTCATTCACACACAGTTTTTAAAATTTAAAACATGAAAAATAAAGTCTTTATTTTTTTGATAGGTTTGTGCCTTTTGTCTTGTGATAAAATTGAAAACCCCTATCCAACATCTATTAGTACACAATTAGATTATACACTTTATCCTGGTGGAGACTCTATTGCTTATGCTAACTCAGAATGGCCAGTGTTTTCTGTTAATAATAATTCTCTTAGAAATGTAATGTTAGAGGATTTTACAGGGCATCGGTGTACTTTTTGTCCAATTGCCGCAGATACGGCTCATTCAATTTATGGAGATTATCCCCAGAGAGTTTTTGTTTCAACTATTCACGCAGGTCCTGAAGGATTAGGCTCCTTCCAATCTGTTTCTTCTTCTTATCCGATTGATTGGACTAATACATCCGGACTTGCTATAGGTGAGCATTTTGGTTCAATGCCTGGTTCTGCTTTCATTGGTAATCCAAGGGGGACAATAAATAGGATTTTAAACGGGGGACAACATACAGCAGGGGTTAATGATTGGAGAAATTATACTCAAGCTGCTATGGCGACAAATTTAAAAGTGAACCTACAAGCAGAGATTAACTATTACCCATCTACAAGAGGAGTTTTTATACACTCTGAAATTGATATTTTAGACCAATCGGTTAATGTTAATGATCTATATACTGTTGTAATATTAATAGAAGATTCAGTTATAGGTAAGCAGAAAATGCCGGATAATTCAACAGACCCAAATTATATTCATAGAGATATAATGAGAGGTTCTATTGGAAGTTTTTGGCAAGGCAATCAGCTTACTGTAAATCAATTTAATAATGGAAAATATTATTTTAATTATAGTTATGCACTACCATCTCAATATGATGATTCTAATGTTCATTTGTTGATTTATATTAGAGATGCTATTACTGAAGAGGTGTATCAAGTAATTAAGAAAAAAATAGAATAATCGTTTTCTTTTAGCCTGTAGTTTACTCAAACTCAATTATTATTGCTCCTTTTTCTACAACATCATTATTAGAGTAATTTATCGATTTTACTTTACCTGTACCCTCAGCTTTTAGTACATTTTCCATCTTCATCGCCTCTAATGACAATAAGTTGTCACCAACATTAAGTTGTTGTCCAATTTTCACCTCTATGTTGACTATCCTTCCAGGCATTGGAGCTTCTAGTTCTTTTAATTTTTTTACTTTAGGTTTGTCTAGCCCCATTTCTGAAATTAATGCATCTAGTTTACTCTTTTTTCGAATATTAAAAACGCGATGATTAATCTTGAGTTTTAAAAAGTTGTTCTCTGTATCTTCTTCTATAATCTCACCATTAAACGATTCTCCTTTATAGTTTAAGGTAAAGAAAGTATCATCTTCCCATTTTATAGATGTATCTGAGCTTTTTATCTTTGTGTCAACACCATCAATAGTCCAAGTTTGAAAATTCATATTACAAAAATAATAGAATAGTTCTCTGATGTAATATAAAAATGAATACATTTCGATTTATTTTAGCAGTTTTGTGTTTAATAAATTTAATTTACTTATGAAAAATATATTTTTAGGAGCTTTTATTTTGTTTCTTGTTTCCTGCGCGACAACAAAAGAAGATATCATTACAATTGATTCAAGTCCTAGCATCGTCGAAGAGGCGAATACTGACTCACTTCTCTCCGTTCCTCAAAAGAAAAGAGATGTTTATCGAGAAGCAGAAACAATATTGACAGATTTAATTCACACGAAATTAGAGGTTAATTTTGACTGGTCTAAATCCCGAATGAATGGTGTAGCTTTTATTACTGCAAAGCCTCATTTTTACTCATCTAATGAGATTGTTTTAGATGCAAAAGGCATGATTATAAACCATGTTAAATTGGGTAAAAAAACACTTCAATTTCTTTATAAGAATGATATATTAAAAGTTTTTTTAGATCGAGAGTATAGTCGTGAAGAAAAATTCACGATAAAAATTGATTATATTTCTTGTCCTGAAGAACGTGAAACTTCAGGATCTGCCGCTATAACATCAGATAAGGGGCTTTATTTTATAAACCCAAAAGGGGAAGACGAAAATAAAATGCCTCAAATTTGGACACAAGGCGAGACAGAATCTAGTTCAGTGTGGTTTCCTACAATTGACTCTCCAAATGCTAAAACATCTCAAGAAATTTTCATTACTGTAAAGGATAAATATAAGACACTTTCAAATGGCAGATTAGTCTCTAGCGTGACCTTAGAAGATGGTTATCGCGTAGATCATTGGAAACAAGATTTACCTCACGCACCTTATTTGTTTATGATGGGAATAGGTGAATTTAAAGTAGTTAATGATTTTTATGTTAGACCAGATGGATCTAAAATGGAAGTAAACTATTATGTAGAGCCTGAGTGGGAGCCCTATGCAAAAGATATTTTTGGTGAAACACCTAATATGATAAAATTTTTCTCTGAAAAGTTAGGAGTAGAATACCCTTGGGATAAATATAACCAAATAGTTGTTCGAGATTATGTCTCTGGAGCGATGGAAAACACAGGTGCAGTGGTCTTCGGTGACTTTGCTTATAAGAATAAAAGAGAACTTCTAGATGAAAACTCTCAGTCTATTATAGCTCATGAACTTTTTCATCATTGGTTTGGGGACCTTGTCACTGCTGAGTCATGGTCTAATTTGACTTTAAATGAATCATTTGCAAACTACTCGCAGTACTTATGGGATGAATATAGATATGGTATTGATGAGGCAGATTATAATGCCGAAATTGAAGCTGATGGTTACTACCAATCTGCTGAGGCTCAGGGGCACCATGATTTAGTTTGGTTTGATTATGATGATAAGGATCAAATGTTTGATGGCCATTCATATAATAAAGGTGGTCGTATATTGCATATGCTTAGATCTTATTTAGGAGATGAAGCATTTTTTTTAGCGATACAAAAATATTTAAAACAGAATAGTTTTAAGGCTGCAGAATTCCATCAGTTACGTTTAGCCTTTGAAGAGGTTTCTGGAGAAGATTTAAATTGGTTTTTTAACCAGTGGTATTTAGCTTCAGGTCATCCGAGTTTAAATTTTAGCCAATACAATGACACCATTTCAAAAGTATTGTCAATTTCTGTAGAACAAAATCATGACATTACAAAGTACCCTATCTTTAAACTTCCGATTCAGATAGCAATATTTGATTCCGAGGGCAAACACATAAACAAGGTTGTCATTGATGAGTTGACAGAAACTTTTGATTTAAAATATAATGGGGAGCTTAAAGGCGTACTATATGACGATCAGAATATGCTTTTAGCTGATATTAAAAAAGAAAAATCAGTGAATCAATATATTTATCAATATTACCAAGGGTCACATTATAATGCTCGTAAAGAATCTATTCTAAAAGGCACTAGAAAAAAAACACCACAAGGTCAACAATTAATTATAGATGCTCTTGAAGATAGTTTTTGGAAAATTAGGGTACTTGCAATTGAAAAATTCAGTAAGCTAGAAGGAGAAAAGAGGGTTGAGGGGTTGCAAAAAATTAAGGATATGGCATTAAAAGATGTTAACTCTTCTGTTAGAGCTGCAGCTGTTGGAGTTATTTTTAAATCCTTAGAAGATTCAGAGATAACTATTATATATAATAACATTCTTAATGATTCTTCTTATCTGGTTGTTTCAACCGCTTTAAGAAATATGGCAAAGATTGATCCATTGCTTGCAATGGAATCCGCTAAGTTTTTAGAAAAAGAAAAATCTTCTAAAATGATTCTAGGTATTGCACAAATTTACTCTGCAAATGCAGTTTCGGATAAGCTAGAGTTCTTTTTGGATGCTTTAAATGGAAGTACTCTTCAAGGTTTTGATAAGTTAGGTGTTCTAAATTCAATGACCATGTATTTATCAAGACAAGACTTTGAATCCCTTGATAAAGCATACTCCTTTTATTCAAATCTTTCAACAAATGCAAAAGGGTATACAAAAATATTTCTACCTCAAAACATTAAATTTTTAGTTCGTTCAATAGACGATTTGATTGATGATATATTTGGCAATACTGATTTAGAGAACACGAATGAAGAAGTTAATAAATATAATGATTTAAAGAAAAGATATTTAGATTTAATATCAAGTTAGATGATTAGTATTTTATTACATCTTTAAGTTATTTCTTTTTAGAAAAAAATCGATTTTATTGGAAAAAGATTTGTTGATTAATAAAATCAAACTATATTTGATTAAATATTCGTCAATCGAGCGTCTAAAAAATCGTCAAAATGAAACATTTAAAAGTTGGAGATCAAGCTCCAGAATTTACTTCTACGGATCATAACGATGTAAAAGTTAGTTTAGGTCAGTTTATAGGAAAGAAAGTAGTAATTTATTTTTATCCAAAAGATAACACACCAGGTTGTACGACTCAGGCGTGCAATATAAGAGATAATTATAAATTGATTCAGAGTAAAGGGATAGTTATTATTGGTGTAAGTGCAGATTCAGTTGATAAGCACAAAAGTTTTATTAAGAAGTATGATTTACCATTTATATTATTAGCAGATACAGAGAAAAAGTTATTGAATCTTTATGGAGTTTGGGGAGAGAAAAAATTTATGGGAAAAATTTATGATGGAATTCATCGGACTACTTTTATTTTAGATGAACAACATAAAATAATATCAATTATAGACAAGCCTAAAACAAAAGATCATTCTAGAGAAATATTTGAAGCCTATGAATCGTTACAATAAGAACGTAAATAGTTTATGTTCTTCTTATTCTATGTTTGTATAAATAAAAAAATTAAAAGATATGTCAGATAAAACAAAAGCAGTTAGTTCAGATAAGTTAAAAGCTTTACAGGTAACTATGGATAAGTTAGATAAAGTATATGGTAAAGGTACGGTCATGAAACTAGGCGATGAGCCAACGATTGAAATTGATGTCATTCCCTCAGGTTCTTTAACATTAGATTTAGCTTTGGGTGTAAATGGATACCCTAAAGGACGTGTTGTTGAGATTTATGGCCCTGAATCTTCTGGTAAAACAACTCTTGCTATACATGCTATTGCAGAGGTTCAAAAGCAAGGAGGCATCGCTGCATTTATTGATGCCGAGCATGCATTTGATCAGTTTTATGCACAAAAATTAGGCGTTGATATTGAAAATTTATTAATCTCACAACCTGATAACGGCGAACAAGCCTTAGAGATTGCAGATAATTTAATCCGCTCTGGTGCTGTTGATTTGTTGGTTGTTGATTCTGTCGCAGCATTAACTCCAAAGGCTGAAATTGAAGGTGAAATGGGAGATTCTCAAATGGGGCTTCAAGCACGATTGATGTCAAAGGCACTTCGTAAACTAACAAGCTCAATTAATAAGGCAAATTGTTGTTGTATTTTCATTAATCAATTGAGGGATAAAATTGGTGTTATGTTTGGTAATCCCGAGACAACAACAGGAGGTAATGCTTTAAAATTTTATTCATCTGTTCGTATTGATATACGTAGGTCAAGTCAAATTAAAGAAGGGGATCAGGTTTTAGGTAATAGAACAAGAATCAAAGTTGTAAAGAACAAGGTTGCTCCGCCGTTTAGAAAAGCTGAATTTGATATAATGTATGGTGCAGGTATATCTAAAGAGGGAGAGATTTTAGATTTAGCGGTCGAGATGAATATTGTTAATAAGAGCGGGTCTTGGTTTTCTTATGGTGAGACGAAATTAGGACAAGGAAGAGATTCAGTAAAGCTTATTATCAAAGATAATCCTGAACTAATGGAAGAGTTAGAGCAGAAAATAAAAAAAGGATTAAATTCGGAGAAAGAAGTTACAGTACCGGTAGAAAATTAATTCTTCTTTCCGTTTATCTTCCTGACTTGGAAAAATGTTGATAATCTTTAGAATACCGCCAATTTCCACCCCATTTCCAGCCGTATTTCTTAAAGATTTTAAAACAAGTTGTACTGTCTGTAATTGTGCCTAATTTAGATCGACTGTATGAACCATTAGAGGGTGATATTTTCTCACCTTTGATGTATGGATTAATTCTGGGATTTATGTCTATCGCTAATCCTAATGAGTGAGCTGACATCCGATTACTATTAGCTATTTTTCTGTAGTTGAATGATGAAGTGTTATTATCTTGCATCGACAGGTCATCATTCCAGTTATAATGTTTAATGGGTATAACTTTTTCAATTGGAAATTTTTCCTTTAATAATTCCTCAAAAATTTCTATGACATCTTCCTCTACAGATTTATTAACAATTATTTGACCTCTATGAATTAGAGAGTCAAAACCATAGTATTTTACATTAACTAAGGTTAGTTGTTTTTTTATTGGTTCAGGCACCAATATACTGTCTAATAAAATCTCTGAATCATCAGAATCTATAATAATCGATTCTTTTTCTATTACATCACTTTTAATGGGTTTTTCAGCTGTAATAGATAGTTTATTGTTAAATAACGTTAGTTCAGTAGGTATTTTATCTTTAAAAAAGAAAATGTATCCTATTGTTATAGCAACAACAAAAAAGAGGAATGTATATTTATTAATCAGCAAACTCTTCAGCATATTCTTTAAACCTCACCCACTTGGAATGAACATAGCCTATTTCACTATAACCTCTTTCATCATAGTATTCTGCATAAACTTTAAGCCATAAACCCTTACTGCCATATCCTTTATCAATTATTGCTAATCTTGTCCCATCAGAAAAGCTATCTAGTAGCTTTGCTTCACTATTAGGTTCTGCTCGCATATTTAAATAAGGTGCATTTTTATCTAAAAAGGTGTTGTGTACTTCACCGTAATAAAGAATTGGCCCATCATAAACATCCTCATCACCATATTCATCGTCATATTCATCATCATCAACTTCATTAAATTGAACTGGTGGAGATTTTTTCAAGAATTTATCTAGACCTTTATTAAAATCACAACTTACTTGTGTTGAAATGAATAAGAACAAAAGATAATTTATTAATAATTTAACGCTGTATAATTTTTTCATTTTTTTTGTTAATTGAATTAATTTAAAGAATAAAGTACGATTTTTTTGCAAAAAATCATTTTTTATTTAGAAATTATCTTTCCGTATTTAAAAAATTAGAATTCTAAACCGTATCCTGCAGATAGGAGAGTAGTTTAAAGTATACTAAGGGTTTAAATAATAAGTGGTTTTTTACATTCCCATTTTATTTAACTCATCTGGGCTCATTTCTTTATACCCTTCTGGAATGTTTGTTGAGAAGACTTCTTTTTTCTTTTCTTTATCTAATCTTTCTATTACTTCTATAGCTGAGAAAGTCAGTAATAATCCATTTGCATTAGCTTCAAATTCTAAAGGGAATCCAGGAATTTTCTCATAGTCAAAGCTTTGACCTTCAGTGTTGACAATAATTTCAGAAGTGTACCAAACATTCATCTCATCCCCATCTTCATTAACCAGAATGGCTTTTTTACATTTATATCCAGCAATAGTTTTAGTTTTTTTTGTTAATTCAACATCAAAATTAGGTAATTCTTTTGAGTCAGCTTTTTCTCTTAAAGCATCTAAATTTGTTGGAGTTGCAATATTACCCATCATTCCACTCATTAAAATTAAAACATCTCCTGATTCCCCAAGCACAGTAGTATTTACTTTCATCATTGTCCCCATATTAAGTTCAGAATGAGAGTTGTTTTTTGAGAAATAGATATCCATAGTACTACCTTGCATCATTCCAACTGCCATCTCCATCTCTGGTGTATTTGCGCTTGCATCAATCTCAAATTTAATATGACCCTCATTAATTTGAGAAAGTAATGTTGTTATTGAAAAAAGAATAAATATTGAAGTTATAATTTTTGTTCTCATAGGTTTTTAGTTTTTTTTTGTAAGATATTATTTATTATGCATTGATGCTCTCTTTTCCTCTGTTATTTTTGATAGATAAAATAGATTTAATTGTTTTTGTAATTGCTGCTGTATCGAATCCACATTCTTGCCATAATTCTGGTTGAGTTCCATGGTGTATATATTTGTCAGGTATTCCAAGACGGATAATTTCAGCAGAGTATTTTTGGTCTACCATAAATTCTAAAACAGCGGATCCAAAACCACCCATTAAACAACCATCTTCGACCGTAATTATTTTATCAAATTTAGTAAATACTTCATGAAGAATCATTTCGTCTATTGGTTTAGCAAATCGCATGTCATAATGTGCTATGGACAAACCGAATAGATCTGGGTCTTTAATTGCATCTTGAGCAAAATTACCTGGATGACCAAAAGTTAATATTGCAAGGTCTTTACCAGAAGTTATTTTACGGCCACTACCAATTTTTATAGATTTCATTGTAGTCTTCCATTCTTTCATAACTCCTTTCCCTCTTGGGTATCTAATAGAGAATGGACCTACATTCTCAAGTTGTGCAGTATACATTAAATTGCGCAATTCTGACTCATTCATCGGAGCGGATACAGTCATGTTAGGAATACAACGCATGTATGCAATATCGTACACTCCATGGTGTGTAGCACCATCTGCACCAACTAATCCTCCACGATCTAGACAAAATACAACATTCAAGTTTTGTAATGCAACATCATGTATAACTTGATCAAAAGCACGTTGCATAAAAGTGGAATAAATATTACAAAATGGAATTAAACCTTGAGTAGCTAGTCCAGCAGAAAAAGTTACTGCATGTTGCTCGGCAATACCAACATCAAAGGTTCTTTCCGGCATTGCCTTCATCATAATATTTAATGAAGATCCTGTTGGCATTGCTGGTGTAATACCCATTATTTTTTTATTCTTTTCAGCTAATTCAACAATTGTGTGGCCAAAAACTTCTTGATATTTTGGTGGCTGAGGAGATTTAGGAAGAACTTTTACAATTTCACCTGTATCTTTATTAAATATTCCTGGAGCATGCCACTGAGTAGCATTTCCTTCTTCAGAAAACTTGTATCCTGCACCTTTTCGGGTAATACAATGTAGTATTTTTGGTCCTGGAATATCTTTAAGGTCTTTTAATACTTTAGTTAGTCCAATTACATCGTGACCATCAACAGGTCCAAAATAACGAAAGTTTAAAGATTCAAAAAGATTACTTTGTTTAATAAGTGAACCTTTCAGAGCAGAAGATATTTTAGAAACGATTGATTGGGCATCAGGGCCGAACTTTGATATTTTACCTAGAAGATTCCAAACTTCGTCTTTGACTTTATTGTATGTATGCGATGTTGTTATGTCTGTAAGATATTCTTTTAGAGCACCAACATTAGGATCTATGGACATACAATTATCATTAAGTATTACTAAAAGGTTAGTATCTGTCTCAAATCCTGAGTGGTTCATCCCTTCAAAAGCTAGCCCTGCTGTCATAGCGCCATCACCTATAACAGCTATATGCTGACGGTTTTTATCTCCTTTATAACTATTTGCTACAGCCATTCCTAAAGCTGCGGAAATAGACGTTGATGAATGACCGACTCCAAAAGTATCATATTCACTTTCAGAACGTTTTGGGAACCCTGATATTCCTCCTTTAATTCTATTTGTTGGGAATATATTTTTTCTTCCAGTAAGGATTTTGTGCCCGTATGCTTGATGACCGACATCCCAAACTAGTTGGTCGTGAGGTGTTTTAAAAACATAATGAAGAGCTACAGTTAGTTCAATAACACCTAAGCTAGCTCCAAAATGGCTATTACCTATCTCCGAAATTACATCAATTATATATTGACGAAGTTCTTCAGAAATTTGAGGCAAATCTTCAATTTTAAATTTTTCTCTTAGGTCTCTTGGAAAGGTTATTTTTTCTAAAAAAGGTCCTACTTTGTATACTCCCATATTTTTTAACAAAAAACAAATTTAAAAGTTATCATTAATGACAACAAGCATTTATCATAAAATAATTTATAATGATGTTTTTTTAAGAGAATAATTTGATTTAAAATAAGGTTTAAGTAAAGTACTTATCCTATTTGTGTTTAACAAAAAATTAATTGCTAAAATTTCATCGTTAATCATTAACTTTACCGATTAATTATCTATTATAATGAATAAAAAATATCCAACATATAAGGGATTAAACTTACCTAATATTGCATCTCAAATAGGTCAAATGTGGCTTAAAAATAAAGTGTTTGATAAATCAGTTTCTAATAGAGAAGGTAAAGATCAATTTGTTTTTTTTGAGGGGCCACCATCTGCAAATGGACTCCCAGGTATTCATCATGTTATGGGGCGATCTATTAAAGATATTTTTTGCCGTTATAAAACTTTAAAGGGGTTTCAGGTTAAACGAAGAGCAGGATGGGACACACATGGCTTACCTGTTGAATTAGGGGTTGAGAAAGCATTAAATATTACAAAAGAAGATATAGGTAAAAAGATTTCAATTGAAAATTATAATAAGGCTTGTAAAGAAGCTGTAATGCGTTATACTGATATTTGGAATGATCTAACATCGAAGATGGGATATTGGGTTGATATGAAGAATCCTTATATAACATATGATTCTAAGTATATGGAGTCTGTATGGTGGTTGATAGCTAAATTATACTCTAAGAATATGATATATAAGGGTTATACAGTTCAGCCATATTCTCCAAAAGCAGGGACAGGACTTTCAACTCATGAACTTAACCAACCTGGATGTTATAAAGATGTTACAGATACAACTGTAGTAGCTCAATTTAAGATGCAGGATGGCCAAATAAATCCTTTTGGATTGAATCAGGAAATTTATTTTTTGGCATGGACAACTACTCCTTGGACTCTTCCCTCTAATACAGCATTAACGGTGGGACCAAATATTGATTACGTATTAGTTAAAACATTTAATCAGTATACATTCAAGCCAATAAATGTTGTTTTATCAAAAAATCTTGTTAAAGTTCAGTTTTCAAAGTGTTATAGTATGGTAGACGATGAATCTGAGTTATCTAATTATAAAAATGGTGATAAAACGATCCCTTATTTCATATATGATGTTTGTTTGGGGAAAGATTTAGTTGGATTAAAATACGATCAGCTTCTTCCATATGCACTCCCTTATAAATCTGCAGATAAAGCATTTAAAATAATTTCAGGCGATTTCGTAACTACTGAGGATGGGACAGGAATCGTCCATACTGCCCCAACATTTGGTGCGGACGATGCAAGAGTTGCTGAAGCAGCAGGCGTTCCAGGATTATTAGTTTTAGATGATAGAGAAAACCCTACACCCTTAGTAGATCTTCAAGGAAGATTCACTCATCATATGAAAGAACTTGCAGGTTTCTATGTTAAAAACGAGTATTATGATGATAGCTCAGCTCCCGACAAATCTGTTGATGTAAAGATTGCCATTAAATTAAAAACTGAAAATAAGGCCTTTAAAGTAGAGAAATATGTTCATAGTTATCCTCATTGTTGGAGGACAGATAAGCCTATTCTCTATTACCCACTAGATTCTTGGTTTGTAAAAGCAAAGCAAAACAAAAACAAGATGATAGAATTGAATAATACAATAAATTGGACACCAGAGGCAACGGGAGTTGGGCGATTTGGTAAATGGTTAGAGAACTTAAATGACTGGAATTTGTCAAGATCACGTTATTGGGGAATTCCTATCCCAATCTGGGCCACATCAGATGGAGCAGAGTGCATTTGTATCTCATCTATTGAGCAATTAAAAAAAGAATGTGAAAAATCTGTAGATGCAGGATTAATGAAAGTAAATCCTCTTGCTGATTTTAAGGTTGGAGATATGTCTGAATCCAATTATTTGAAAGTAGACTTGCATAAAAATCATATGGATCAAATCATATTACTTTCAAGTTCAGGTCAGCCTATGAAAAGAGAATCAGATTTGATTGATGTATGGTTTGATTCCGGAGCAATGCCTTATGCTCAGTCGCATTACCCATTTGAAAATGCTGAGCTTATAAATAATAAGACAGGATATCCTGCAGATTTTATAGCTGAGGGTGTTGATCAAACTAGAGGATGGTTTTATACATTGCATGCTATTTCTACTATGGTTTTTGATAATGTGGCATTTAAGAATGTTCTTTCGAATGGCTTAGTTCTAGACAAGAGTGGACAAAAAATGTCTAAACGTCTTGGAAATGCTATAGATCCATTTATTACGATTGATAAATATGGACCTGATGCAACTCGTTGGTATATGATTACAAATTCTCAACCATGGGATAATCTAAAGTTTGATGAGGATGGGATAATAGAGGTTCAAAGAAAGTTTTTTGGGACCTTATACAACACATATTCGTTCTTTGCATTATATGCGAATATTGACAACTTTGACTATAATTCTTCTGATATAGACTATGAAGAGCGCCCTGAGATAGATAGGTGGATTTTATCAAAATTAAACTCTTTAATTAAGGAGGTTGACAAAGCATTTTCTTTATATGACGCGACAAAATCTGGCAGATTAATACAATCTTTTGTTATAGAACATTTGTCAAATTGGTATGTTAGATTATGTAGAAGGAGATACTGGAAACAATCGAATGGTAAATTATTAGCTGAGAAAGATAAATTATCAGCTTATCAAACACTATATAAATGTCTTGAAACAGTTTCTATTTTAGGTGCGCCAATTGCTCCATTTTTTATGGATCAACTTTTTATAGATTTAAATTCCGTTTCTAAAAAATCAAATTTAAATTCTGTGCATTTATTTGACTTCCCAGAAATACAAGACTCATTCATTGATTTAAAGTTGGAGGTCCAAATGGATATTGCTCAGAAAATATCATCATTAGTTTTAGGGCTTAGAAAGAAAGAAAAAATAAGAGTTCGTCAACCTTTAAGTAAGATAATGATCCCTGTATTAGATTCAGAATTTGAAACTAATGTTTTACACGTTAAAGATTTGATTTTATCGGAGGTTAATGTAAAGGATATAGAATTATTGAAAGAAGATAACAGTGTTTTTGTAAAAAGTATTAAACCTAATTTTAAAACAATTGGTCCTAAATATGGTAAACATATGAAAGCCATTTCAAATATTATTGCTGGAATGACAAAAGATGATATTAGTTCTATTGAATCTAATAAATTTTGGTCTAAAGAGATTGATGGAGAGTTAATTGAGTTAGATATTTCTGATTTTGAAATCTCTGCGAGAGATATCCCTGGCTGGTCAGTAAAATCAGAGAATGGATTAACTGTAGCATTAGATGTCAATGTTACAGAAGAATTGAGAGCTGAAGGAATTGCTCGTGAGCTTGTAAATCGAATTCAAAATTTCAGAAAAGATTCGGGGCTAAATATAACAGACAAAATAATATTAAAATTAGACACTAATGAGTTTATAAAAAATGCAATTACACAAAATAAAACGTATGTCTGTGATGAAGTTTTAGCTAATGACATATTGTTTGAAATATTGGATGAAAATTCATTTAAAACTAATATAGTTGAAGAAGAAGATGTGAAATTAAGACTTCTTAAAAACTAATTATAATTATTTATATTGAATTTAATGCTTGTGAAAGGTCAGAGATTAAATCACCATAGTTTTCTACTCCAATAGAAATACGAATTAATTTATCAGAAATATACATGATTTCTTTTTCTGAAACATCAACATCTGCATGAGTCATCGTTTTAGGATGTTCTGCAAGGCTTTCTGTTCCCCCAAGAGAAACAGCAAGCTTAATTAACTTTAGGTTATCTAAGAACCTGAAGGCTTCTTTTTCCCCACCTTTGATATCAAATGATATCATTGCACCAAAACAAGTGTATTGTTTTTTTATTAATTCTTTTTCCTCCTTAGTCCCGTTTTTTGCCTTTTCACCTAAGTAGTATATCTTTTCCACTTTGGGGTGTTTTTTTAAAAAATCAGCTACATACACAGCATTTTCTGCTTGTTGATCCATTCTAACCTTTAGAGTCTCTAGACTTCTCATTAGAAGCCAACCAGTTAATGGTCCAGCCATATTTCCAAAAAAAGTTCTTAGTCCTTTAACCCTCCTGACTAGTTCTTTTGAACCTAAGCAAGCACCTGCTATTACATCAGAGTGACCCCCTATATATTTAGTAGCAGAATATAACACTATGTCAGCACCATGTTGAAGAGGATGTTGCCATAGTGGTCCCATATATGTGTTATCAACAGACAGAATAGGCTTGTTATCCTCTATAGAAAAATGTGATTTAATTTCATTACACATTTCAATATCTATTAAAGAATTTGTAGGGTTTGCCGGAGTTTCTATATGGATCATAGATAACTTATTGCTTCTACCACTATTATTTATTTTACTAATAATATCTTCTTTTGATTCACACGCCATAAAACCAATGGCTTTAATGTTTAATTTTTTTAAAAAATTATTTATAAAATGGTCTGTCCCTCCATAAAGAGGTTTACTGTATAAAAGTAAATCTCCAGGTTCCATAAATTCCATCATAGCTGTAGTAATAGCAGACATTCCGCTTTCAAAAACAGCGCAGTCTTCTGCTTTATCCCAAAGACAGAGTCTATTTTCTAAAATCTCTAAGTCAGGGTTATTTAATCTACTATATATTAATCCGAGCTCTTCATTCTCTTCTTTTTCCCTTAGTCCATATGCTACTTCAAAGAACTTTTTTCCTTGCATAGCATTGTTAAAAACGAAAGTTGAAGTTTGAAATATAGGGCATTTAATTGAGCCCTCTGATAGATTAGGCTTATAACCATAGCTCATCATTAAACTTTCAGGGTTCATTTTTGAATAGTCCATTTAAATAATATTTTTATTATTCTGTTGAATCTTTTTTAAAGGCAGGAATACCGGTCACATCCATTCCTGTTATTAATAGGTGAATGTCGTGTGTGCCTTCATAGGTGATTACAGATTCAAGGTTTGCCATATGTCGCATTATTGAATATTCATTAGTAATACCCATTCCACCATGAATTTGACGTGCCTCTCGAGCAATGTTTAATGCGACTTCACAGTTATTTCGTTTAGCCATAGAAATTTGAGCAGAGGTTGCTTTCCCCTCGTTTCTTAATTGACCTAATCTATATGTTAGTAATTGAGCTTTAGTTATTTCTGTTATCATTTCAGCTAATTTTTTTTGAATTAATTGAAAGCTAGCAATTGGGGTACCAAACTGTGTTCTTTCTTTGGAGTATCTCAGCGCTTGATCGTAACAATCCATTGCCGCACCAAGCGTACCCCAAGCAATTCCAAAACGCGCAGAATCTAAACATTTTAATGGAGCACCTAACCCAGACTTACCCGGAAGAATATTTGTTTTTGGCACTTTAACGTTATCAAAGATTAATTCTCCTGTTGCAGAAGCCCTAAGTGAAAGTTTTCCATGCATCTCAGGTGTCGAGAATCCTTCCATCCCCCTTTCGACAATTAGTCCATGAATTCTACCATCTTGATCCTTAGCCCAAACAACGGCGATATCTGCAAACGGAGCATTTGAAATCCACATTTTAGAACCATTAAGAATTACATGGTCTCCTGAATCTTTAAAATTAGACAACATGCCCCCAGGGTTTGAACCGAAGTCAGGTTCTGTTAATCCAAAACATCCGACCATTTCTCCGGCAGCTAATTTGGGAAGATATTTTTCTTTTTGTTCCTCACTTCCCCAACTATATATTGGATACATAACTAATGAGCTCTGGACTGAGGCTGTAGACCTTAATCCAGAATCGCATCTTTCGAGTTCTTGCATAATTAAACCGTAGGAAATTTGGTCTAATCCAGGTCCACCGTATTTTTCTGGGATATAGGGCCCAAAAGCACCAATTTCTCCTAATCCAGGGATTATGTGATGTGGGAATGTAGCTTTTTCGTAGTTCTCATCAATAATTGGAACTACTTCTTTTTTTACCCAAGACCTTGTAGCTTCTCTAATTAACTTATGTTCTTCAGAAAGCAAACTATCCATGTTATAATAATCAGGATGTACGTATAAATCGGTTTTCATATCTATTATTAAATTGTGTATAACAAGTACAAATTTAGTGATATTTTTTGTCTGTTTTAGATTTACCATAATATCTTTCTTATATTCGATATAAGAAGAATGAATCAATGTGTTTTTTTCAAATAGGATTATTTTTTTCAACTAAAATTCCTAGCGAATTGATCTATCGTGATGCACCTATAAATATTCCTATAGTTGTTGGTTTATTTATATCTTTTATACTAGTATCTATTGCTAGATTAATTAAAACAGATGTTTATTCCCTTATGTTTAAGTCATTTACAAAGATTAAGGGATTGAGATTACATGTTAGAGATGTTTATCCAGTTAACAAAGGAGATTCTATTTTTTTAGTATTTAACTATATTATTTCTTCAATAACCATATTATTAATTTTGATTGAAACATCTATTAGTAGCTCTGAAAATAATACATATTATTTAACACTAATTCCTTTAATTTTGTTTTTTCTACCAATAGGATTTCTTTATCTTGTTAGTATTCTTTCAGGAGAAAGTTTTTTTTTATTAGAACTGGTAGTTATGAAAGTTATCGGGGCTCAATTGCTAGGGCTTTTTTACTTCATAATCTCTTTGATATTTATATTCTACCCCTTCACCGATGATTTTTTATTAAAGTCAATTGCAACATCTTTTATTTTAGAGAATTTTTACAGGCTATTTAAAAGTTTTATAATAGTATATACTCAGGGGGTTTCATTTTATTACATAATTTTGTATTTTTGCACCCTCGAAATTTTACCATACGTTATTGCTTATTATTTTATGTTTGGTTATTTCGTCTGATAACAAGAGGTTTAAATTAAAATCGAAAGAAATTGGCAATTAAAACTATATTGGTCTCACAACCAAAACCAGAGGGTAAAAAGTCACCATATTTTGATTTGGCGAAAAAATATAATCTTCAAATTGACTTTAGACCTTTCATTCAAGTTGAGGGAATAAAGGCTCAAGAGTTTAGGAGACAAAAGATAGATTTAAAGAATCATACAGCAGTCATTTTGACTTCCAAAACTGCAGTGGATCATTATTTTAGAATTTCTCAAGAAATGAGATTTGAGGTGCCTGATTCTATGAAATATTTTTGTATATCAGAAGCAGTAGCCTACTATTTACAAAAGTATGTTGCTTACAGAAAGAGAAAGATTTTTTTTGGTAAGCAAACAATAATTGATTTAGTAGATGTTTTAAAGAAACATAGAAAGAATCAATTTTTATTGCCTTGCACAGATATTTTACGAGACACTATTCCTTTGACCTTAGAAGCTAATGAATTTAGTTTTACAAAGGCTGTTATATATAGAACAGTGGCTTCAGATTTATCAGACTTAGAGAATGTTTATTATGACATGCTTGTTTTTTATAGCCCAGGAGGTATAGAGTCTCTGTTGAAAAACTTCCCTAAGTTTAAACAAAATAGAACAATTATAGCTGCGTTTGGACCAACAACAGCAAATGCTATCATAAAAAATAAATTAAGGTTGGATTTGCATGCACCCCAGCCCAACGCACCATCTATGACTGGAGCAATTGAAAATTACGTGAAAGAGATGTTAAAAAAACAAAGTAATAGATAGCTTTGATCATCAACGAATCCTCTAAGGCAATTATTATCTTAATTAAACGTTTTTTAACTGTTATAAATGGTTTTACTATTTTTATTACCCCTAAAAATCAAACATGTCAAAAATTAGGAAAAAAGATGCGCTTGATTATCACTCTTCGGGTAAACCGGGGAAGATAGAAGTCATACCAACTAAACCATACGCCTCTCAGAGAGATTTGTCTTTAGCCTATTCTCCAGGTGTAGCAGAACCCTGTATAGAGATAAGCAAAAATGTAGATAACGTATATAAGTATACAAGTAAAGGCAATCTTGTTGCTGTAATATCAAATGGAACAGCAGTTCTTGGTCTTGGTGATATAGGTCCTACAGCGTCAAAGCCAGTTATGGAAGGGAAAGGACTTCTGTTTAAAATTTTTGCAGATATTGATGTTTTTGATATTGAGGTAGATGCATCTGATCCTGAAACTTTTATTCAAACGGTAAAGTCTATAGCACCAACGTTCGGAGGAATTAATCTAGAAGATATTAAGGCACCTGAGGCCTTTGTAATAGAAGAAAGACTGAAAGCGGAATTGGATATACCTGTTATGCATGATGATCAACATGGTACAGCTATCATTTCATCTGCAGCATTGTTAAATGCATTGGAATTAGCGAGAAAGAAAATAGAGAAAGTTAAAATTGTTATTTCTGGAGCGGGAGCATCAGCACTTTCTTGTGCTAAGTTATATTGTTCTCTCGGAGCAAAAATTCATAACATTTATATGTTTGACTCGAAGGGGTTAATTTGTAGAGGGCGAAAAGATTTAGATACTCAAAAGCAAATATTTTCTCAAAATCATGCTAAGGATATAAAATTTGCTGATGCATTTAAAAAAGCTGATGTTTTTCTGGGTCTTTCTAAGGGAGGGCTTGTTGATAAAGAGATGATAAAAAAAATGGCAAGAGATCCTATCGTTTTTGCTTTAGCTAACCCAGACCCAGAGATTTCATATAATGACGCAACTTCAGTTCGAAAAGATATTATAATGGCTACAGGAAGGTCCGATCATCCTAATCAAGTTAATAATGTATTAGGTTTTCCTTTTATTTTTAGAGGAGCTTTAGATGTAAGAGCCAAAACAATTAATGAAGAGATGAAATTGGCTGCAGTAAAGTCAATTGCAGCTTTAGCGAAGGAATCAATACCTGAAGAAGTAATTGAGGCATATGGAGAGAAGAATATTTCTTTTGGTAGAGAACAAATCATCCCAAAACCACTTGACCAAAGATTGATTTACCATGTTGCACCTGCTGTTGCTAAGGCTGCTATGGATTCTGGGGTTGCTTTAGACCCAATTAAAGATTGGGATGCATACGAAATGGAGTTGAAAAATCGTTTGGAATTAGATAATAAGTTAATTCGAAAGATTACTCAAAAAGCTCAACGTTCTCCTAAGCGTATAGTATTTGCTGAAGCAGATAATATTAAAATTTTAAAGGCAGCTCAAACATCGTTTGAAGAGGGTGTTGCAATTCCAATCTTATTAGGAAATCGAAAAAAAATAGAGTCATTAATTCAAGAGTATAATATTGAATTTTCGGAGATTGAAATAATTGATCCAAAATCAGAAGAAGAAAAATCACGTCGTGTGAAATTTGGATTAGAGTTTTTTAAAAAAAGAATGAGAAAAGGTGTCACAGAGTATGAAGCAATTCAGGTGATGCGAGAACGTAATCATTTTGGAGTAATGATGGTCGAAACAGGAGACGCTGACGCAATGATCTCAGGAATTACTCGTAATTATCGAGATATTCTTAGACCAGCGCTTCATACTGTTGGGCTTCAAAAAGGAATCACAAAAGTAGCAGGTATGTACATCTTAAATACTAAACGTGGGCCATTATTTCTTGCAGACACAACTATAAACCTAAATCCTACGGCAAAAGATATCGCAGAGATAACATCAAATGTTGCAAAAACCATTCGTAATTTTAAAATTACACCTAGAGTAGCTTTATTAAGCTATTCTAATTTTGGTTCAGCTATAGGTGATGATGCAAAAAAAATGTCTGAAGCAGTTACTATTATTAAATCAAAAGATCCAAATTTAATTGTTGATGGAGAAGTTCAAGCGAACTTTGCATTAAATAATACTTTAATGAATGAACAATTTTCTTTTTCTGCCTTGGCTAATAAGAAGGTAAACACATTGATATTCCCAAATTTATCGTCTGGAAATATAGCATATAAGCTTTTACAAGAAATGATTGAAGGAGATGCTGTCGGCCCAGTGCTTGTTGGCTTAAAAAAATCTATTCATGTATTACAGATGGGATCTTCTGTTCGTGAAATAATTAATATGGTTAAAGTTGCAGTTGTAGATGCTCAAAACAAATAAAAATGATAGGACAACTTAAAGGAAGATTAATAGAAAAGAACCCAACAGATTTGGTTATTGATTGCGGTGGCGTTGGTTATGAAGTGAAAATCTCATTAAACACCTTTACCTCTCTAGGTTCTGAAGAGAATATTCGTATATACACGAAATTAGTTGTACGTGAAGACGCTCAAATTTTATATGGTTTTGCTGATACTGTAGAGCGAGAAATGTTTAATCATTTAGTCTCAGTTTCTGGTATTGGACCAAACACAGCAATGCTTATGCTATCATCTTTATTGCCAGAAGAAATAGCTTTAGCCATTCAATCAGAAGATGTTGTAACAATTCAAGGGATAAAAGGTATAGGAGGGAAAACAGCTCAACGTGTTATTATTGATTTAAAGGATAAAATGACAAAAATGGTATTTTCAAATGAAAATATTTTCAATTCAAACAATACTAATCAATTTGACGCGTTAAATGCTTTGGTTTCCTTAGGTTTTGATAAAAAATCTGCGGAGAAAGCAATTAATAAAATTGGGTTAGGTGAAGACTCAGTCGAACAGTTGATTAAGAAAGCATTGAAAATACTATAGTTTGTTTATAATTAAAAAGTTACATATAACTTTTGTTTTTTTATTATTCTTTGTCTCATTAATTTTTGGACAGGACACATTAATTTATCCTATTGTTAATAATTATGATCCTACTCAAACAACTATTAATAGTTTTGATTTAGGTGATCCCAGTTCAGTTCAACCATCTATAGTTTATAACCCTTCAACTGGGACATATGTTTTTCAGGAAACCATAGGAGGGTTAAATTTTAGAAATCCTTCTATGATGACACTTGATGAATATATTGAATTTGAAAGAAAAAAAGCATTGCAAGATAATTGGAAAGAAAAAATTGAGGAACAGACAGCAGAGAACCAACCTTTAGAATTCCCAATTAAAATAGGCAGTAAAATATTCGAAAATTTTTTTGGATCTGACCAAATTACAATACGTCCTCAAGGTAGTGTAGAATTGTCTTTTGGTGTCAATTCGTCTAGATACGATAACCCATTAATTCCTGTAAGGCAAAGAAAGGTTACTCGCTTTGATTTTAATCAACAGATTAATTTGAATTTGGTAGGCCAAATTGGAACAAAATTAAAGTTAGGAGTTAGTTACAATACTCAAGCAGCATTTGAATTTGATAACGTTTCAACACTTGAATATACTGGGAATGAAGACCAGATTATACAAAAGATTGCTCTAGGTAATGTTGCAATGGATTTGCCAACATCTTTAATTCAAGGATCTCAAACTTTATTTGGAGCTAGTACTCAATTAAAGTTTGGGAAAACCACTGTTGATCTTATTGCTGCATCTTCAAAAGGGAGAAGAGAAGAGATAAATGTAGCAGGCAAAGCTCAAGTCCAAGAATTTGAATTGACAGCTGATAATTATGAAGCAAATCGTCATTATTTTTTAAATCTTTATTTTAAAGATCATTATGATGAAGGTATGTCAACAGTCCCAATAGTAAATTCAACTATTAATATCAATCGAATTGAAGTTTGGTTAACTAATACAACAAATAAAACTGATAATACAAGGAATATCATTGGGTTTACTGATTTAGGAGAAGCAAAAGAGTCTAATTGCGAAGGTAACCCAGGCTCTTATTCTGGGATAGAATTACCTTCGAATAATGCTAATGGTATTTATCAGTGGGCTTCAGTTGATGAACCTAATATTAGAACATTTGTTAATTCAGTTGCTTCATTAAGTAGTCAAGCAACTCAACCAGGACCATTTGAACAAGCTGTTAATTATGAGAAAGTAGAGAATGCAAGAAAGTTAACGGAACAGGAATTTACTTATAATGCGCAGTTAGGGTTTATTTCTTTGAATCTTCCTTTGAATAATGATCAGGTTTTAGCTGTTGCATATGAGTATACATATAGAGGGGAAACATACCAAGTAGGAGAGTTTTCTACTGACGGGATTGATGGGCAAGATGCACTAATACTGAAGTTACTTAAACCAACAATTACAAACCCAAAGAACAAATTATGGGATTTGATGATGAAGAATGTTTATTCAATTGGAGCATATCAAGTGGGGCAAGTTGGATTTAGGTTAGATTTATTATATAATAATCCAGCAACTTCTGTAATGGTTCCTTTTTTTCCTTCAGAAAATTTAGGAACAAATATAGTAGGCATTGATGATAAGCAATTAGTAACTCTCTTAGAAATGGATAGAATTAATCAAAATAACCAACCTTTTTCTGATGGTGTTTTTGATTTTGTGCCGATTCAATTTAATGGCAATAGAGCAGAGAATGGTGGTACTATTAATACAAGAAATGGTAGAGTATATTTTAGTACCATAGAACCATTTGGTCAAACTTTAGCAGAGAAGTTAAGTGACGCAGGAGTTTCTGATGTAATAATTGATAGAGTTGCATATACTGAGTTATACGATTCAACAAAAACAGCAGCGCAGCAAATACCAAGTAAAAATAGATTTAGTTTTAAGGGAGAATATGAATCATCTATAACTTCTGACATTCCATTGAATGCTTTAAATGTTCCAGAAGGTGCGGTTACTGTGACCGCAGGAGGACTTAGGTTGATTGAGGGGGTCGATTATACCGTTGATTATAATTTGGGGCGTGTTAAAATATTAAATTCGGGGATTTTAGAATCGAATACACCTATTAAAATTTCAATTGAGAGTAATTCTGTTTTTGGATTTCAATCTAAATCTTTATTTGGAGCACGTGTTGCACATCGATTTAGCGATAATTTGAATTTTGGGGCAACATGGATGCGGATGATGGAAAGACCGGTAACACAAAAAGTTGATATTGGGAGTGAACCATTTAAAAATAATATTTTAGGTATTGATTTACAATATAATACTGAAGTTCCTTTTTTAACAAAGCTTGTTGATTATTTACCTATTATTTCTACAAAAGAAAAATCAACAATTTCTTTTACGGGAGAATTTGCGCATTTAATACCAGGCCAACCTAAGGCAATTAATAAAGACGGGACCTCTTATATTGATGACTTCGAGGGTGCCCAAAGTACAATTGATTTGAAATCTGTTGCTTCTTGGCATTTAGCATCTGTCCCTCAAGGTCAAATTGATCTATTCCCTGAGTCAGAAAATAATGATTTATCTGAGGGTTATAAGAGGTCTAAAACATCTTGGTATACTATTGACCCCTTGTTTTATCAAAGTAATAACCTTACACCTCAGCATATTATCGATGACCCGGCCCAACTATCTGATAGTAGGATGAGAGCAGTAAATCAGAAGGATATTTGGCCAAATTGGGATCCTCAATATGGTTCGATTCAAAATGTTCAAATGTTAGAATTTGCATATTACCCAAAGGAAAGAGGGATGTATAATTATGATACTACTAATACTTTTAATTCGGATGGAACCTTTATAAATCCAGAAGATCGTTGGGGGGGTATTATGAGAGCACTGACGACAACAGATTTTGAACAAACGAATGTTGAGTATATTCAATTATGGGTCATGGATCCTTTTAATACTGATGCTGAAAATGTCGATCCGAATTCAACTCATAATGGAGGAGATTTGTATTTTAATTTAGGGAACATAAGTGAAGATATTTTACCAGACTCACGTAAAAGCTTTGAAAATGGACTTCCTGCAGAGGGAGCATCAATTGAAGATAATTTAGATACAACTATTTGGGCTAGAGTTTCAACTCAACAGGTTGTTGTAAATGCTTTTGATAATGATCCTAGTTCACGAGTTAATCAAGATATTGGCATAGACGGATGGAACAATATAGATGAACAAATACATTTTTCAGATTATGTAAATTGGGTTCAGAATAATAGTGTATTGGATCCATCTGTTAAATCAAGCATTATCTCAGATCCTTCAAATGATGATTATAATTATTATAGAGATGACGACTATGACTCACAGCAATTAAATATATTAGAGAGGTACAAGAAGTTTAATGGGATGGAAGGTAACTCACCTACCACCGAAATGTCTAGTTCAGCCAATGTTGATGGTTATCCAACTTTAGGGACAAATTCTCCAGATGTTGAAGATGTTAATCAAGATAATAATTTATCAGAGACAGAAAGTTATTTCCAGTATAAGGTAAGTCTTCGACCAAGTCAGATGAAAGTGGGACAAAATTTTATTACCGACATTCAAACATATGACAAAGGTAATGGGGATATTGAAAAATGGTACCAGCTAAAAATACCAATTCGTGACTTTGAGAGAAAAGTAAATGGGATAAATGACTTTAGATCTATACGTTTTATGAGAATGTTCTTGAAAGGATTTGATGAAGAGGTTGTATTACGTTTTGCTCGATTGGAGTTTATTAGAGGTGAGTGGCGTCGCTATTTTGATGATTTAGCGGAACCTGGTGAAGGCGTTGTTGTAGACCCTAATTTGACTATGTTTAATGTTGGAGCAGTAAACATTCAAGAAAATGACAAACGTGTTCCAATTGAATATAAAGTCCCTCCCGGAATTACTCAAGAAGTAGATCCATCTCAAACTTTTCAAAGATTATTAAATGAACAATCTCTAAGTCTAGAGGTTTGTGATCTTCAAGACGGAGATTCAAGAGCGGCTTACCGAAATGTCCAGTTTGATGTTAGAGCATATAAAAAATTGAAGATGTTTGTTCATGCCGAAGAATTAGACCCTTTAAAACCTTTAAATAATGATGATGTAACTCTGTTTTTTCGTTTAGGTACAGATTATACTGAAAACTATTACGAATACGAATTTCCATTAAAGACTACGCCTTGGGGAGCAAATATTGACACAGATATATGGCCAGAAGATAATTTTATGGAAATTATTTTTCAAGACCTATTAAACTTAAAAAAAGAACGTAATGATTTGATTAATTCGGGCTCTTCTTTAGCGTCTTACATCGTAGAATATTCCAAGGTAGACCCTGCTAATTCTGAACGAATCATTAAAGTAAAAGGGAGTCCGAATTTACAGGCATTAAAAATGATAATGGTAGGGATTCGTAATCCAGATAAAGACTCACATAATCTTGATAATTGGGGGGATGATGGAGACGCTAAATGTGCAATTGTATGGGTTAATGAATTAAGATTAACAGACTTCGTAAGTGAAGGGGGGTCTGCTGCAGTTGCTCAAATGCAAGTTCAATTTGCTGATTTTGCTAATGTTAACATGTCAGGAAGTTATTCAGGTATTAATTGGGGGTCTGTAGAAAGTCGTGTTCAAGATCGTCAAAGGAATGAACAGATTGGGTTTGATTTTAATGCAAATGTTCAGTTAGGACAATTTTTTGGAAAGCAAGCAAAAGTATCACTACCATTTTTCTATGGCTATTCATTAGGAATTATTAACCCTGAGTTTGACCCATTTAATCCAGACATTAAACTAGAAGATTATGATAAGGGAACTCGGAAAGAGAGGGCTAAGTTAGGACAAGATTTCACTGAACGGAAATCTTATAATTTTACAAATGTTCGTAAAGAGATTAAAGCTGGGGCAAAACCACATTTTTGGAGGCTATCTAATTGGTCCGCAAATTATGCATACTCTGAAGATTTTAATCGAAACTTTAACACAAATTATGATAGGACGAAAACATGGGGAGGAGGGTTGAATTACAATTATTCATTTGATGTCAAACCAATTACACCATTGAAGAAGATGAAAATTTTGAAGAAATCAAAATGGTTTGCTCTATTTAGAGAATTGAATTTTTATAC
>Ga0160423_10000271_pt1 | contig 41453 bp, 32 predicted proteins | sample CRUFie14St8metaG_FD_108191 | JGI IMG/M metagenome (GOLD analysis project Ga0160423, IMG submission 108191) | Marine microbial communities from the Costa Rica Dome - CRUD Field 142mm St8 metaG | ecosystem: Environmental > Aquatic > Marine > Oceanic > Photic zone | place: Costa Rica: the Eastern...
GGAAGGCTTTGCCCGCGATGGCGCGCTGGGGCCGGTCGTCAAGAGCTACATCAAGGCGCTGCTTGAGAACGACTACAGGGCGATCTTCAGCATGCTCTGCTCCAACTTTAGGATCTCCGCCTTTGACGGGGTGAAGACTAGGGATTCCTTCGTGGCTTGGCTCCTGAGGACAACAGAAGACACTGAGGACTCGGTCTCTCGCACGATTAGGGACGTTTTCGTGGACCACAAGTGCAGGACGGCGTACTTGGAGCTCCACCTCAGGTGCGCGGAAAGCTCCGCCGTCGTGGTGAACGTCGTGCAGTGGGACCTGCGGTTCGAGTGCATCATCAACATCAGGGAGTACGGCGCCGGCTTTAAAAGTATTTAAACCTTTGTACAGTGTACTTTGTATAATCACTTTCTTTATTTCTCTCTCTCTCTCTGCCAACCTCTGGCGTCGCTCATGCCTATCCCATTTCCCCATCCCCACATGCCTCTCTCACTCTCTCTGGACTGCATGACTTCGCGATCAGGATCGCAATCGCGAAGTCATCGAATGAGGCCTTCAAGTAACGCGCGATCGGGGTGGTGGTGAGGGTCGGCTACCGGAGCAGGGAGAGGGCGCATACGAGAGCGTCGGTGAAGACCTACTCGGGGGACGGCGCGGAGTCGACGGGATGGCTCGCGAAGCGGGGGAACCCTCGACGAAGCGCGCCAAGGTGGACGAGACCGAAGAGGAAGAGGACCCTCTCGTGCGAAGGAAGGAGGAGGTCGTTCGTTTGTTGAAGGAGGCGAGGTCGAGGGAGGATGCCCGCGCGGAGCGGGTCGCGAGGAGAGAGTTGGTGACCTTGTGCGCTGATTTCGAGGCCAAGAACGAGGAGCACTTTAGGCGCCTGCCTCCCGAGCTGTGGCAGAAGATCCTCGACGAGAACCTGGATCAGAGCGACCTGCTCGCCCTCGCGATGACCTGCAGGTTCTTTCGAGAGAAGCAGAAGGACCTCGGATGGAAGTTGGCGACGGAGTTGACTGATAACCGCCTCCTCGATCTGCGGGAGAGCGGGAAGGTGACGTCGCACACTTTGGGTTGGTTTCAGTGGGTCTGCGACACCTTTGAGATCCTGCCGGGCCATAAGTGGGGGGCCACGGGAGAAGCTGTCTACGAGGGCAACCTGGTGAACTACGCGTTGTTCCTGGGCAGCGTCGAGATCTTGAGGTGGCTGATGGAGGAGAAGGGGTGCGAGCTGAACAAGGACACAGGCAAGTGGGCGGGGGTGAGCGGCAGCGTTGAGGTTTTTGAATACCTCGAGGGAAGGGGCTACGAGTTCGACAAGTGGGCATGTGCCAGGGCGGCAAAGGCAGGGCGCCTGGAAGCTTTGCAGGATTTGAGAGGTCTGGACCCGCCTTGCCCTTGGGATGAGCACACTTGTGCTTGGGCGGCAGAGGGAGGGCACCTGGACGTTTTGAAGTGGGCCAGGTCACAAAACTCGCCGTGCCCTTGGAGTGAGTGGACTTGCGCTCGTGCGGCGAGGGGAGGACACCTGGACGTTTTGAAGTGGTTGAGGGATCAGGACCCGCCTTGCCCTTGGGACGAGGGGACTTGTTCTGGGGCGGCGGAGGAAGGACACCTGGAAATCTTGAAGTGGTTACGTTCTGAAGACCCGCCTTGCCCTTGGGATGAGAGGACTTGTGCTAGTGCCGCGAGGGGAGGGAACCTGGACGTTTTGAAGTTTCTGAGAGCCCAGGACCCGCCTTGCCCTTGGATTGAGGACACTTGTGCTTATGCGGCGAAGGGAGGGCACCTTGAACTTTTGAAGTTTTCAAGGGCTCAGGACCCGCCTTGCCGTTGGAGTGAGCTGACTTGTGCTTGGGCGGCGTTGGGAGGGCACCTGGACGTTTTGAAGTGGGCGCGTTCTCAGGACCCGCCTTGCCCTTGGGATAGGCATACTTGTTCTGCGGCGGCGTATGGAGGGCACCTGGACGTTTTGAAGTTTTTGAGAGCCCAGGACCCGCCTTGCCCTTGGATCAGAAGCGACTGCAGAGTTGAAGCGCTGTTGTCTGTCCATCTGCACATCGTCAAATGGATCGACCAGCAAGAGGATGAGATATAAGAGCTTAACGTCATTCATGCTCGCGAAACGTAAAAGAGTTAGAGCAGCTCGGAGCGACCCCTGTCACCCGATGGGCGCCCCCCCTGCGACCCGAGAACGGTACGAGTCCACAATCTGCAATTCCCTAACGAGTGCCGCGTCCCTGCCGGCCAGTCTGCCGCGAAGCTCCTCCACCTGCCCCCTCAAACTTCTCTCCGATGCCTCGCGCTCCTCGATCGCGAGCTTGAGGGACCTCACCTCCCGATCCCGCCGCTCCAGCGCCTTTTCCAGCTGGTCGAGTCTCAGCTCCTGGGCTTCCCCCCGCTCGATCAGCCGCAGGAAGAGCTCGCCGCTCAGCTCGTGCGTCCGCAACTTCCTGCGCGTCTCTTCGCGTTCTTCGGGTTTTTCGAAGAACGATGATTCGGGCTCCGGGGGACGGCACTCCCGGTCCATCCGTTTCGCGAGCAGCCTCGGCGAGGACGGCGGGCCGCCCACCGTGAGAAAACGGACGCTGACCTTGAAGCTTTTGTCGACGACAAAGCCATCTGTGTTGTACAGCTCCCGGAGACTCGCGAGGCTGACCTTGAACGATAGGTCGGTGGCATAGTATGGTACGGCTGGCTGTAGTATGCCCTTCGAGGGCATATGCATCCCCCGATGAAAGACCTTGTTAAAGGTCTTCTCTATGGACCGGGTGGGGTCCTTCTGGTTGACGAGAGACAGGCAAAAGGTACATTTCCGTTCCCACTTGTCAGGCAAGCCGAGCTCATCCGCGACTTCCAGGAAGACGTCCAAGTCCCCGAGGGGGCGCCCGGTTCCGACTGGTCCGCTCCAAGCCCTGGGCCTCTCCACTCCCAGTTTGAACCCGAAGTTTCCAAAAATCCAAAAACGTTCTCCCTCCAAGTAGTGAGACCTGACGAACCGGGTAAACGAGGAAAACGGGTCGGGAAAAGTCGGGACGGTCAGCGTGTACCCTTCGCCATCGCAAGCCACCTCGTCGCCAGGCCGGGTGCCCGGCATCGCTCGTTCGCTGCTCCCGTCGACCTCCTCGTCTCTCCGGGTAAGAACTGTCCTTGGGATCCCAGCCAGCTGTCCTTGTGGGAATTTCCGCGACAGTCGCGCCAAAAAAAACGCTTTCCCGCCAAATTTTTTGGGCTGGCTTTGCGAGGATTTTCGCGAATACTCTGGAATTAGCACTAGAAGAGGAAATCGCGAATTCGACGCTCCCGCCCAAAATTGGTTCACCGGCGAGGGGGAAGAAAAGAGCAGGAAGGTCGAACGCTAAGCGGCGCGCCTTCTAGAGGTTCGATCGAACGCGGCGCACGACCCCGCACACTCACACGCCGATCTTGATCTTGGGTCGAGCGCGGACAAGTCACGTACGTCGATATGTCGGACCGCACGCCCACACCGTCGCGCCCCGGCGCCACTCCTCGCACCCCGAGCTCGCGTGGCCGGTCCCCCCGGTCCAGGCAACAGCCAGCGGTGACGAACAACACTACTACGAACGGAGGCGCCGCGGCGACCGGCACGGTGTCGGACCCTCAGGCCGATACCGTCATGATGCAGCAGATGCAGCAGCCCACGGACTCTCGCGTGAGTGAGGCGGTCAAGCGCTCCTTTGTGAACTTTTTGGACAACTTTACGGTCACGGACCAGAACAAGGGCAACGGGTTGTCTGGGTCGCAGCAGCAGAGCCAGGATGGCGATCGCGCGACGACGAACCAGGCGGCGACCACCGAACAGGAGAGCGAGCGCCTCGGAACGGAGGGCAACGGCGGGGTCAGGCACCCGTACGTCGAGCAGGCCGCCGCGATGGCCGCCCAGAACAGGCAGACGCTCTACGTGGACTACGAGCACCTCAGCGACTGGGACGCGACCCTCGCCAGCGAGGTCGTCGAGGGCCAGTACTACCGCTTCGAGCCCGCGCTCAGGACGGCGGTCGGGGCCTTTCTTCAGCAGCACCAGCCCGCGTTCGCTGGCGCGGCTGCCGCTGCCGCGATGAACGCCGGCCCGGGTGCCGCAGAGGGCGCCAACGCCGCGTCCTCGGGTGCCTCGTCCAAGGACTTTTGGGTCAGCTTCTACAACCTGCCCTCTGTGTTCAGAATGCGAGGGCTGAGGACCGAGAGGATTGGCCAGCTCTCCTCGTTTTGCGGCACCGTGACCAGGGTGAGCGAGGTCAGGCCTGAGCTCGTCCTGGCGTCCTTCAAGTGCGGCGAGTGCGGCACCGTGAACCACGGCGTGGAGCAGCAATTCCGCTTCACCACCCCGACCAACTGCTCCAACCCCACTTGTGGCAACAGGACCTCTTTCCACTTGCTCAGGGACTCGTGCAAGTTTGTGGACTGGCAGAGGCTCCGCGTGCAGGAGAACCCGGACGAGGTCCCTCCTGGGTGCATGCCGAGGTCGATCGACGTGATCGTGAGGAACGACAATGTGGAGAAGGCCAGGGCCGGAGACAGGATGGTGTTCACGGGATCGCTCATCGTGATTCTGGATGCCGCCGCGCTGATGGGCAACAAGTCGACCATCGGCGGCAGCCCCGACCAGGCCCAGCAGAGGAGGGGCAGCGCCGCGGGCAGGAGCGGGAACGCCTCCGCCGCCGGCGAGGGCATCGGGGGCCTCAAGGCCCTCGGATCCCGCCAGCTCACCTACAAGCTCGCGTTCCTCGCCAACTCTGTCCACCTGCACCACTTCCAGTCCCAGGCCGATCAGGTCGCCGCGGTGCTCCAGGGCGGTTCTGACGCCATGGAGGAGGAGGAGGAGGGCGAGTCCCACTTCACCGAGGAGGAGCTGCAGGACATCGGGATGATGCGATCCGATCCAAACCTCTACAACAACCTGGTCAAGTCCATGGCCCCAAAGGTCTTTGGCCATGCGGACATCAAGAGGGCGATCCTGCTCATGCTCTTCGGAGGGATGCACAAGGAGAGCAAGGAGGGCGTCAAGCTCAGGGGGGACATCAACGTCTGCGTCGTCGGGGACCCTGCCTGTGCCAAGTCCCAGTTCCTCAAGTACGTCGCCTCGTTCATGCCCAGGACGGTGTACACCTCTGGAAAGGCCTCAACTGCGGCCGGACTCACCGCTTCTGTAGTCAAGGACGTGGAGACCGGCGAGTTCTGCATCGAGGCGGGAGCACTGATGCTGGCGGACAACGGGATCTGCTGCATCGACGAGTTTGACAAGATGGACATGAAGGATCAGGTCGCGATCCACGAGGCGATGGAGCAGCAGACGATCTCCATCTCCAAGGCCGGGATCCAGGCCACTCTGAACGCCAGGACCTCCATCCTCGCCGCTGCCAACCCGGCAGGCGGGAGGTACGACAGGTCCAGGGGCCTCAAGTACAATGTCGCGCTGCCCCCCGCCATCTTGTCGAGGTTTGATCTGATTCATGTCATGATTGATGAGCCAGACGACGCCTTTGATTATAATCTCGCCCACCACATCGTGAAGGTCCACCAGAAGAAGTCCGAGGCCCTCACCCCTGTGTACACCAACCAGCAGCTGCAGAGGTACATCAAGTACGCCAGGCAGATCAAGCCGAAGATCACCCCCGAGGCCTCGCAGGCCCTGAAGAAGGCCTATGTGCGGCTGAGGTCGAACGACATCCAGCCGGGCCAGAGCTTTGCTTACAGGATGACCGTCAGGCAGCTCGAGTCCATGATCAGGCTCTCGGAGGCCCTGGCCAGGGTCCACTGCGAGTTCGAGATCTCCGCCGTCCACGTCGCGGAGGCGGAGAGGTTGCTGAAGACCTCGATCATTTCCGTGGAGGCCCACGACGTGGACCTGGACAGGGCGCCGATGCCCGAGTCCCTTCAGAGCTTCATCGACCACGGCCACAGGGTGATCCGGGAGAGGATGGAGGACGGGGGGGCGGACGAGGATGCCGCCATGGCCGCCGAGGGGGGGGCCGGGGAGGGACAGCAGGACCCGGGCGCCGCTCTCAAGAGCATCCCGGTGCCTACCTCGGTGCCTTACACAAAGTACCGCGAGGTGACCGGCCTCATCGTGACTTATTTGGACTCGGAGGAGAAGAGGGCCACGGAGGGAGCCTACGCCGGGGTGAAGCAGGCCGACCTGATGCGCTGGTACATGGATGAGGTCAGCAAGTCTGGCAAGTTTTCTTCGCTGGACGAGATGGCACAAGAGTACATGCTTCTGCAGAGGATCATGGAGCACCTGATCAACGTGGATCAGACGCTGATCGTGATGGAGCCGAACGAGGAGGACCTGACGCAGAGGACCCTCGTCCTGAACGCAAATTACGTCCTCGACCAGTAAAGCAGGTTATAGTAGTGTTATCAAAAAAAGTTTTCCGTTTTCTTTCGTCGTCGTCTTTTTGTCTCGGTAATCAAACAAATCCACTTTCCGTAAAGGAGCAACGGTAGGAGTGGAACGGGACGCTTGCCAAGCTTCTTATTTCCTTCCCTTGCTCTTGGACCTGGACCTTGTCCTGCTGCTGGCCCTGCTCCTGAGGATGGCGGAGAACTCGTTGAAATCGATGAACCCGTCCCCATTGGCATCGTGCTCCTTGATCAGCTCTTTGATGGCCTCGGGGGTCTCCCCGCTCGCCGCCAGCTCCGCCGCCAGCTCCTTGGTGTCAATGAAGCCGTTCCCGTCCGCGTCGATCTTGTCGAAGGCCCTCCTGACCCTGGTCTGCCAGGCTTCCTTGTCGCCCCTCTGCTGCTGAGTAATGTGTAGCGCTGCAGTCACAAACTCCATGTAGTCGATCTCGCCGTCGCCGTCGTAGTCCATCGCCTTGACGATCTCCTTGATCTCCTCCTCCCCGATCGCATTGCGCTTGTTCTCGTCCGCCCCGAGCTGCATCGTCTGCAGCGCCTCGATCATCTCGTCCAGGGATAGCGTGCCAGTGCCGTCCTTGTCCATGACCGCGAACTGGTCCCTGATGTCCCTGATCTCCTCGTCGGAGTAGGTCTGGGCGACGTGCCTCAGAGCGAGCTGCTTGATCTTGGAGTAACCGGTGAAGTCCTTGAGGGACTGAACAACGTTGACGTCCAATGGAATGTCGGGGGCAACGCCGTCCTTCCTGATCCAGTCGTGGGCGAGGGCCTGCGACGCGGTGATCCTGGCCTGGGGGTCCATGTTGAGCATTTTTCGGATGAGGTCCTTGGCCTCGTTGGTGATATTGGGCCACGGGTCCCTCTTGAAGTTCTCCTCGAGCCTGCTCCTGGCCTTCATGATGTTGTTGAAGACGGCGGACTCGGTCCTGCCGAAGAAGGGGGGGCGGCCGCACAGCACAATGTACATGATGACGCCGATGGACCAGATGTCGCAAGGCGGTCCGTAACCCCTCTGGAGGACCTCTGGGGCGATGTAGTAGGCCGAGCCCACGACCTCGGTGAAGCGCTGGCCATGCCGGTAGAAGGTCGACAGCCCGAAATCCGTGACCTTGAGCGGAGAGTCTTCGTCCTGCGTGGCGAACAAGAAGTTCTCCGGCTTGAGGTCGCGGTGAATGATTCCGTTGACATGGCACGCCCCCACGACCTCGAGCATCTGCCTGACGATTTTCGAGGCATCCTTCTCGGAGTAGTGCTTCTTGGAGATGATCCTCTCGAAGAGCTCGCCTCCCGCGCACAGCTCGAGAATCATCTTGATGCTGGTCTTGTCCTCAAAGGCTCCCTCCAGCAGGACGACGTGGGACTTGTTCTTCAGCAGCTCCATGATCTTCACCTCCCTCTTGACGTCGTCGATGTCCCCCTCGCCCTGGAGGCTCGACTTGAGGATGACCTTCACGGCATACGTATGCTTCGCGCGCTCCTCGGCGCTCACTCCTTTCTTGGTGCACACATAAGTGGTGCCAAAGGTCCCGCGGCCGAGCTCCTTGCCGGTGTCGTACAGCTGCTCGAAATTGGTCGGTAACCCGAACATGGATCCGACTCCACCGGATCCTCCCTTCGCGGGCGCGGCCGACGCGGTGCCATCGCCACTAAAGCAATTCCCCATCACGAAAATAGGCGAAACCCTAGTCACAAAACGATTAGGTCTGTGTTGGTTTCTCTCGCGCGGTCTGGCACGGGAACAAGGTGAGCGCGAGCGCGAGCGCGAATGCAAAGGAGCGCTAGGATGCGCGTGCGAAGCTCTCGGGTCTCGGGGATGCCAGGTGGTCCCGCCGGAGGAGAGGAAGGGGCCGATCGCCGCTCTTGGTTTGCTTGATTGCTCTCGAGACTTGGGACCCTGGGCAGATCTCTCTTCTATTTCGGGGCGATTTTTCCCAAGACGGTTTTTCAACACTGACCGAGCGTTACACATGGTTGAGGATATTTCTTTATTTTTCCTGGAAATGTTTTAACTCGCGAACCGGAAGTCGCGGTGCATTCAGAGTGACGGATAATTATACACAGCGAAAATCTATTTTTGGTCATTGCTCTTTTCTTCAGCATTTGTAGGGGTGAACCCCATGGCGAGTTGGAGGGCTCTAGTACCTCTTTTATTCCAATATACTCAATAGTGCTAGCAAGTTGAGACTCTCTTCTGAGAGAGAAGCTCATCTTCGCGAAGAAAACCCCTGAACCCACAACTTTTTTTATTTTGCTCTTTCCTTTGCTCCCTCCCTCCCCTCCCCCCACGCTCGTTCTCGGCGCTCATACAACATTTTCCCAAAAAACACATCCATGCGTGTCATCACCTCCGAGGAGCGCTGGCCCGTGGGCGCGACCCGGACATCGAGAGCCTGCGAAAGCGGACGAGGGCTTCGAGGTCGACGTGATGGAGCCGTCGGTGCGGAAAATGGGGCAGTGCAGAAGCACTTTTCCATGACCGTAACGAACGACCGCAACGGAACCTGTGATGATCTCCTCCTATACCGCGTGTCGATCGAGCATTGGCGAGCGGTCAAGATCGGGCACGGCCAATTCTGCCAATTGTTTCAATGATGATGTTCAAAACGGCAACGACGTTGTGAAACCGGTTTCACAACAACAAGAACAACTTGAAGTTCCTCGGGGAGGTTCGTTTTAGCCGTTACTCGGCACCAAAATTCGATGCATTTGTGGGACACCCCAAGACCGTTTTACCACACTCCCACAAATTCCAAAGATTTCAAAGATTTCATCTTTGATCCAGTACCACTGGCACTGCAGGGGACTCGGGGAGCCACCCTGGCGGTCGGAGGACGAGAGCGCGAGAGCGCGAGAGGGCGAGCGCGCACCCCGAAGAGAGAGGTCGGACGGCGGGCGCCGGAGGGGACGATGGGGTTCGCGAGGCATTTCGTCCCCACGGAAGTGTACAGCTACGGGCCGACCTACAAGGCGAGCAGGCTTCTGCATGCATTGGACATGGAGCCCGCGGACGACGCGGAGGAGGTGCCGCAGAGCGACGCGATGCAGACGGTCGTTCCGGTGGAGGGCTTCGAGTTTCCCTCGGACTTGCGCTACCCGTGTCAGGTACCGTGCGAGTGCGAGCTCCCAACGAGCCTGCGCGCCAGGATATCGGACGAGGAATGGAGAAAGGAGGTCCGGCCGCTGCTGAATGCCGGCCTCGCGGAGCACTTCAACGCTCCGCGACTGCTGCGCCTGGCGCCCCTCCTGTCCTCGGCCTGCGGACTGTCGATCTTGGGCATGCTGGTGTACATGACCGCAAGAAATGCGACGTCCAGCTCGGATAGAAGCGGGACACGAGAGCTGGGCGCGCTCGTGGGCGTCTTCGGCTTCTTGTGCTGCGCCCAGATCCTGATCGTTCTCACGGACCACTTCCGGAACGTCGACATGGAGAGGCGGTGCGCGGAGCTCACGCAGAGGTGGCGGGCGAAGAACCTTGCGTTCTCGTTTTTCGCCACCAGGCGGCGGGGACTGATCAAGTCGCTCAAGTTTGTCGTCATGCTCCACCAGGCGCCGGACGGGGTGGCGGAGGCTGCCAAGCTGGCGAAGAACCCGAAGGCCATGCAGCTGTGCGCGGTGCAGAGGCGGTACACGAGACAGTCGGTGGACCAGGGGCAGCTGGCAGCAAGGCCGGCACCGAGGATGACCATCATCGAGGAGGGGCCACAAGATGTGGCGGTGGCGGTGGCGGTGGTGGAGGAGGAGACGGGGGCGGCCGCGGCCGCGAAGGCGGAGGAGGAGGCGCCACTGGAGACAAAGAAGGTCCCGCCACCGCCGCCACCGAAGAAACAGAAGCGATGGATGGAGTTCCCGTCCGTGAAGCCAAAGGAGGATCCAGGCGGGCAAGCCGAGGCCAAGGCTCCCATCATCAGAGGCCTGTCTCGAAAAAGGTCGGTTCACTTCAACCCTATCGTGGAGCAGGCGGAGGAGGCCGTGGAGACCGACCAAACCGACCTGCCGCAGACCATCAACATAAGGCGGTCAAGCATCGCCCTGAAGCCCCCTTCCCCGATGTGAAGGGAGTTCGCTTGTTTTAATTGACGTGTATCACAACAAAAACAGCGCGAGGGCGCGCCTCAGTTTGATCCCCAGTCCCCGATCTTGAGCAAAACGGCCTTCAGGTCCTTGACCGGGATCGTCGTGCCCAAGTCTCTCACCAGGGACTCATCAAACTTGTCGTACTTGTTGGCAAGGTACTTGATGAGGTTTTCGATCTCTCCCTCCTCGATGGACCCGTTGAAGTCCTGGTCGAAGTGCTGCAGGATCTGGTAAAAGTGGAAATCGCTCTGCTGCTCCAGCAGCTGCTGGTGGCGGTCATTCTCGCCCTTGTAATTGCCATACATGTCCGTCAAAGACTTGATCATGGCGTCCCCCTTCTCGCCCACCAGGTCGCTGATCTCCTTCAACTCCGTCAGCTCCGAGTCCAGACCCTTCCTGAGCGCCTCCAGCTGATCGACATTCTGCTCGAGCTCGTCATTCTGCTTCTCAAGATCGTCCACATGGGTCTCGATCTCCCGCACGTGTCCCTTCAGCTCGTCGTTCTCGGCCTGCAGGGTGCCCACGCTCTCCGCCAGGGTCTTGTACATCTCCAGCACCGTGATCCTTCGCATACACCAGCAGATAGCCACGAAGCTTATGAAGAATCCAGCGCTCAGCATCGTGCTCGAGATGAGGCAGACGATCGCCGCGATCAGACAGCCCGCACCCACGATGGCGAGCACCTTGTCCTCCAGGTCCATCTTAAGAAAAGCGTCAAGCACCTTTTGCAGGAAAGGCTTGTTCTTCTCTTCCTCCGCACTCGCACTCGCAGGCGAGAGCCCGGTCTCGATGTCCCCGGGGCCTGTCCCCCCCTGGCCCAGCGGATTCATCTTTGTCGTCATGGCCGCCAGCGGGTTCGGCACCAATGAAGTCTTCAGGGCAGCTTGCGCCACGGCTCCGTTCATCACTGGCCAGCTTGGCGGGCTTCAACACCGATTCTTGGACTCCTAATTCTTCTGGAAAAGTTTGGGAAATGTTCTGCTTCATCCAAAGATCCGGTCCTTCCCCCAAGATCATGAGCAGGGGAGCAGCAGAAGAAGGTGAAGATGGCAGGCCCTGTTGCCGCTATGGTGATGGTTGGGGTATCGGGCGCGGAGACCCTGGGCTTGCGCGCGGCATCCGTCGGCCTCCTTTCCGGCGGCGGCCTTCCCCGGGCGCTCTCCTACGCTTTTTCGAGACAACCGGTCTGGAGTACTGGAGTCTCGTGCTGTGTTTCAATACAGCAGACGCGAAACTTCTCCCGGGCTCCAGGACTGGACGGGAGAGACGACTATCAAGTTCTCGGCGTGTCGCCTGGAGCCTCGAAAGACGAGGTGAAGAAGGCGTATCGGAGAGAAGCTTTGAAGTGGCATCCAGATCGCCACGACGGTCCGGGAAAGCAAGAAGCGGAGGCGAAGTTTAAACGGATCAGCGAAGCGTATAGCAACATCACGAGCGGCAGGGGCCGGGTGGGCGGGTCGAGGGGAGGTCCCACCGGCGGCGGGTTCTCCCACCAGCGGGCGAGGAGGTCAGGCGGCGGGGGGGCGACGTACAACTACCAGTACACGTACCCTCGGGGTGGCGGTGGGGGGTTTACGAGGGGCGAGGCAGACAAAATATTCGAGGAGTTCTTCGGCAGCGGAGCTGCGCAGCACATCCTGAAGGAGATGGAAAACCTGTTTCGGAACCAGCACCGGCATGGCGGCGGCGGGCCTTTCGTGTTCAGGGGGGGCATGCCCGGCATGTCGCCCGAGGAGTTTCGGAGGATCTTCGAGCACCAGGAGAGGGCGAGGTCGCGGGGCCAAGACGGGAGCTATGATGAGACCAAGCGCGAGACTTTCGTGTCAAGGGAGGGCGTGCGGATGGAGCGCAGGACGACCACCAGGAAGGACAGGGACGGGAGGGTCATCTCGAGGATGGTGGAGGAGACGAGGGCGCCGTTGGGAGGGGATGCGGCGTCAGGACAGCCCAGGGCCAGTGAGCCATCGCCCCTGGCGCAACTCTTCTCGAGGGTGGCCACGCAGGTTTTCTTCAGGGTCTTCGTCCCCGTGATTGTGAGGACCGTCCAGGGTCTAATCTCCAACCTGTTCGGGGGCAGGAGGATCAAGTGAGTTATTGGGTTCGCCGATATTGGGGTCGGCGCCGCCGCTGGGACACGATTTATTTTTTTGTGGATCAAAAGCTTGCATTCTTTTTCTTACGGCCAGCTCCTCAGTGGAGGGCCTTGAGCTTGGAGGCCAGAGATACGAACTTGGACTTCTCGTTGTGGATGCGGTTTTGGAGAGAGGACCCCGCGACAGCCACGGCGCCCTTCCTGCCCAACATGAACGGCACCAGCTTCCTCAGCGCCCAGTGCTCGTCCAGGTCCACGTCGTGCCTGAATTTGATGTCAGGGAAGATCTTGCAGAAGTACAGCGAGGTGCACAGGATCTTGAGCACGATCAATACGCAGCAGGTCGCCAGAAAGACGGACGCGCAAGAGAGAACCGTGACCGCGACCTTGCTGTTGATGTAGGACGGGATGACGTAAGGGATCGAGGACAGGATGAGGGAGTACACGCAGGTGATCACGAGGAGCATGTCGAGCGCGAAGTAGTTCCTGTCGGAAAGGGCGCAGCCGGCGCAGCAGTCGGTGATGGTGCCAAAGTAAGGGTTGCACCTGTAGTCCAACACCTCGTCGAGGAGCTGCCTTCCGATCTTCGGGTCCTTGCTCGTCCTCATCACGTCTTTAGCCCTCTCCCAGTTCACCACGTACTGCTTGCCCACGGCGTGGAAGCGGTCCTCAAAATGGTACGCCGGGCTCGCCACACAAGTGTAGCAGTTCGGGCATCTCATGCTGGCCCCCAGGCCGGAGAAGGGACACTCGATTCGGCTGATCGCGTCGTTCGACACCGCGCAGGTCTCCTTCGTGCACCACGGGCGCTCCTTGAGGTTGTCGCGGAGCTCCTAAACGCACGGGAAGGGGTGAAGGGTTGTTAGTTCCTCTTTTCCGGTCAAGAGAGACAGACAGAGAGATGAAAGGACGTTGGATCCCACCTTGTAGACGTTGAGCTGTCTCACAACGAAGGCAAGCGAAAGGAGCAGCACCACAAGGGCGTCACACAGTGTGCCACCCACATTGTACTCTCCAAAGATGATGCTGTCGCCAAGGCCGTACTGGAAGCCGACGGCCAGAAGGCACAGCGGGATCGCGATGAAGGTCTTGGCGCGGAGCTGGTAGATCAAGCCGATCGGCGTCAGGCCAAACGCGTACAACAGGGTCATCGCTTTGCCCGGGTATGTCGAACGTCAGGTGGGGGGGGGTCAAGGGGATGCTGAAGTCTACCTCCTCGTCGAGGGGCGGCGTCTTCGTCGAGAGCTCGGCCGAAGTTCTGGGGGGGGCGGGGGGGCGCGACCGAACCCCCCCATCCCGCCTCGCGGTCGCCTCCGATTCCTCGACCCGGCCATCGGGCTCCGTGTGCGTCCTCTGGAGTTCCAAGTGACAGCTCGAATTTATTTTTTCAGCGACGAGAGGCAACCCCCCCAGCGGGGGAACGAGGGGGGTGGCGAGGCGAGCCGGGACCGGGGACGGCACCGAGTCGACAGGATGGCTCGCGGAGCGGGGGAGCCCTCGACGAAGCGCGCCAGGGTGGACGAGGCCGACGAAGAAGAGGAAGAGGAAGAGGACCCTCTCGTGCGGAGGAGGGAAGAGGTCGTTCGTTTGTTGGAGAGGGCGAGCGCGAAGGGAAAGGGCAACGCGCGCGCAAAGGAGGAGTTGTTGACCTTGTGCGCTGATTTCGAGGCCAAGAACGACAAGCTCTTAAGGCGCCTGCCTCCCGAGCTGTGGCAAAAGATCCTCGACGAGAACCTGCACCAGAACGACCTGTTCGCCCTGGCGATGACCTGCAGGTTCTTCCGAGAGAAGCAGAAGGACCTCGGAAAGAAGGTGGAGACGAGATTAGACTATGGCCGCCTCCTCGAGCTGCGGAAGAGCGGGAGGATGCCGTCGCACAGCTTGGGTTGGTTTCGGTGGGTCTGCGACACCTTCGAGATCCTGCCGGGCTTTGAGAGTCGTTGGTCAGTGAATAGGGTCCAGGGAGCGATGTACGAGGGCGACCTAGTGAACTACGCGTTGTTCCTGGGCAGCGTCGAGATCTTGAGGTGGCTGATGGAGGAGAAGGGGTGCGAGCTGAACAAGGACACAGGCAAGTGGGCGGGGCTGGGCGGCAGCGTTGAGGTTTTGGAATACCTCGAGGGAAGGGGCTACGAGTTCGGCAGGGGGGTATGTGACGGGGCAGCCAGGGAAGGGCATCTGGAAGCTTTGAAGTTTCTGAGAGGTCTGGACCCGCCTTGCCCTTGGAATAAGGAGACTTGTGCTTATGCGGCAAGGGGAGGGCACCTGGACGTTTTGAAGTTTTCCAGGGCTCAGGACCCGCCTTGCCCTTGGGATGAGTACACTTGTTGGGCGGCGGCGAGTGAAGGGCGCCTGGACGTTTTGAAGTGGCTAAGGGATCAGGACCCACCTTGCCCTTGGGATGCGTGGACTTGTGCTGGGGCGGCGGAGGGAGGACACCTGGACGTTTTGAAGTGGTTTCGTTCTCAGGACCCGCCTTGCCCTTGGGATGCGTGGACTTGTTTTTATGCAGCGAGGGGAGGGCACCTGGACGTTTTGAAGTGGTTACGTTCTCAGGACCCGCCTTGCCCTTGGGATGAGGGGACTTGTGCTGATGCGGCGAGGGGAGGGCACTTGGACGTTTTGAAGTGGTTACGTTCTCAGGACCCGCCCTGCCCTTGGAGCAGACGCCAGTGCAAAGGGCAAGCGACGTTGTCTGGCCATCAGCACATCATCGATTGGATCGACCAGCAAGAGGATGAGAGGGACACGGAGTATAGAGACAGCGACAGCGATACAAGCTACGACAGCTACGGTGATTTAGTTGATTACTCTTAATCCACTCCAAACCATATTCTTTCCTTTCGTCCTCCATTCTCACTCTCACTCAACCCCCGTGTTCCCCAGGGGTTATGGTTTTGGTCAGCGAGGTCGACGTTCCTTTTCCGAAAATACGAGAGGCTCCAAAAAAGGTAAAGGGGGATAAGTCTGCGAATCAGGATCGCGGGCGGCTTGGCGGACGGATGAAAGGAAATGGTGTTACAATGAACGAGCGGGGACCCATCAGGGCTCGGCCTCGTAGCCGGACATGTACACGTGGAGCTGCTTGCTCGACGCCAGCACAAGCCCCAGGAAAAGCGCGCTCGGCTTCCCCGGCCTCGACTTGTACTCCGGGTGGAACTGGCACGCCACGTAAAAGGGGTGCCCCTTGAGCTCGATGATCTCCATCCGCCTCCCTGTGTCATCCTTGCCCACAAACTTCAGTCCTCTCTCCTCGAACTTCTCGATCATCTCGGGGTTCACCTCGTACCTATGCCTGTGCCTCTCGTCGATGAACTCCATCTTTTGGTACAGCAGCGCTGTCAGGCACTGGGGCTCCTGAAGGAAGGTCCGCCTGCTCCCGAGCCTCATGGTGCCGCCCATGTGGGTCGTGGACCCCTCGGGCATGAAGACGACCACCGGATGGGGGGTTGCAGGGTCGATCTCCGTTGAGTTGGCGCCCTCCAAGCCGAGCACGTTCCTCGCGAATTCGATGACGGCGACCTGCATGCCGAGGCAGATGCCGAAGAAGGGCTTGTTGTTCTCCCTGGCATACCTGCAGGTGGCAGCCTTGCCAGCGACCCCCCTGCCCCCAAAGCCACCAGGAACGAGGATGCCGTCGCACTCCTCGATCGCCCTCCACGCCCTGTCGTACTTGTGCCGCGTCTCTTCGGCCTCCTTCGTCTCCTCCTCCAAGTCCGAGGCCTCGATCCACGAGATCTTCAGCTTCCTGTTCGCGGCAATGGCCGCGTGCTGCAACGACTTCATCACGCTCAAGTAAGAGTCCGTCAAGCCGGTGTACTTGCCAACCACAGCGATGGTGACGCTTTCCTGTAGGTTGTCCCACCTCACGGCCCTCTCCTCCCACTTGTCGATCTGCAGGTCGTGCGGCGGCGAGAGATTGAGCTGCTTGCACAGCGCCTTGTGCACCCCCTGGTCCCTCATCACCAGAGGGACGTGCCAGATGTTGGACACGTCGCTGAGGTTCATCACGTGGGTCGGGCTGACGTGGCAGAAGAGCGCCAGCTTCTCCTTTACGCTCTGCTCGAGGGGCTCCTTGCTCCTGCAGGCCAAGAAGGTCGGCGTTATTCCGACAGACCTCAGCACCTGGACGCTGTGCTGCGTCGGCTTGGTCTTCTGCTCCCCTACGACTCCGAGAACCGGAACGAGGCTCACGTGCACGGTGCACACGTCGTGGGCGTCGTGCCTAAACTGGAACTGCCTCAAGGCCTCGAGAAAGGGCCCGGACTCGATGTCTCCGACGGTGCCACCCAGCTCAATGATGCACACGTCAGGCGTCTGGCCCGACCCGTCCACTGGGATGTGGGCCACCCTCTCGATCCAGTTCTGGATGGCGTCCGTGAGGTGCGGGACGACCTGCACCGTCTTGCCCAGGAATGCGCCCTGCGGGGGGTTCGCGCGCGAATATTGTCGCGATGGAGGCGCAGAACGTCAGTTCTCGAAGCCGGCGGACGGGGTGGAGGAGAAGTCAAGCAATGCTAGCCTCGCCTCGCGTTTCGCGCGCTCACCTCCCTCTCCTTTTCAATCACGGACTGGAAGATCTTCCCCGTTGTGATGTTGTGGTCCCTCGTCAGCGTGATCCCGATGAACCGCTCGTAGTTCCCCAGGTCCAGGTCGACCTCCCCGCCGTCGTCCAAAACGAAAACCTCGCCGTGCTCGAAGGGAGACATGGTTCCCGCATCTATGTTCAAATAAGGGTCGATCTTGATGCTCGTGCACCTGGTGGTCGGGTGAGGCAGGAGGAGGAAAAGCGAGGAGGAGGAGGTCACCGCCATGGCGAGCGGAGGGTCAGGACTGCGCTCTCCGAGAGGGACGGCATGGGCGCCACCACTGTCGTCGTTGTTGTTGTTGCTGCTGCTCACCTCAGTCCGAGAGACTTAAGGAGGACTCCGATCGAAGAGGCCGTGACGCCCTTCCCCAGGCCCGAGACCACGCCACCCGTGACGTAGATGTACTTCATGTCGTCCGAATTCGACCCCTCCAGCACCGCGCGGCGCTTCTCTCCGATCCGCCCTTGCGCGGCCCCGCTCTCTGCTGCTCTATGAGATGCCGGCTTGAAGCGCTTTTTCCGCTGGGGCGATTGATTTCGGCGCCAAAGGGGCAAAAATGAAACTGATCGAGGCAGAAAAAAAAAACAACAACTTTGGTTTAGCAGGTCTACCGCACGTCCTCCTTGACAGATGCAAGGGTCGGAGGCTTTGGCGCCTCCGGCTTCGGGGCCTCCGGCTTTGGGACCATGGGAGGCTCCGCCTTGGCCTTCTGTCCTTCGGCTGGAGTGGCTGTGCCCACCACCGTTGCCGTTGCTACCGCCGCCACAGTCGCCTTTGCCTCCATCATTTCCTTCCTCTTCTTCTCCAAGATCATCCTCTCGATGCCGGGCATTACCTTATTCGCCACGACCTTGAAGATATAGCTGGAGCACTTCTTGGGCAAGCCCCGGCAAAAGGTCTTCACGCTCTCCACGTACTGCTGCTTTGTCAGCTTCCTCACCATCAGGTGCCTGGCCCCGTTCATCATGGGCATGCCCTCGGCGTTCCGAGATAGGGAAAGCGAACCCATGGCCCGGTCGGCGCGCGGGGGCGAGAAGGTCGCCCTCCTGCTCATGGCGAACTTCACCACGTTCTTGGAGTCGTACTTGATCCTGCCGGCCGCCGCGAGGGCTGAAGGCTGACCATCCTGAGCGACGCCAGTCGGGTCCCCCGCGGCCGCACCCCTGCTTTGCTCCTGCCCCTCGCCGCCCGCGGAGAACACGCTTCCCCCCGCGGAGAAGTTCGACTCCGTCCTGCGGTGCTGAGCCGACGACAGGCCGTTGGGCGAGCTGCCCCCCGACCCCTTCCTACCCATCGCCAACAAAGCCGACTTATGCTCTCCTCCGACTTTGCCACCCGAGGCCTCCCTCACGACCCTGGCCGCCGACCTGAGCATCTGCTCGGCCTGCTGGTAGAATATGCTCTCGTCCGGGTTGTACTTCATGGCGTTGGTGAAGAGCAAAACGCAGTCCCCCCAGAACACCTCCCAAGCGGTGTACTGGTTGTTCTCTAGCTTCGCCCTGATGTCCAACAGGCAGATGGGCTCCGTGACGATCGAGAAGTAGCCCGGTGCGATGGCCTCCGTCACAGGATACTTGAAAATTTCGTTCGTGTCCATCTTTTCCAGCTCGGCCAACACGCCCTTGATCTTCTCCCTTATCGCGATGCGTTCCTTGAGAGAGACGCCCTTTTTCTTTTTCTGAGGCGCCTTCTGGGCCGCCCCCGCCCCCGCCCCACCTGCGGGCAGGACCACCCTGGCGCCGCCATTCTCGATGCTTTCGGCTGCCGCTAACCCTCGCGGCTTCTCTGCCGCACGCGCAACCTGAAACCTTATTTTCGTATGGGGGGCCAAGCTGCCCGCCTTCTCCTTCAAGGCAACACTCTTCTGTTTCACCTTCTTCTGCTTCTTTGGGGCCTGCGCCCCGGCCTCGAGCTCCTCTCCGACCTCCACCGATTTCACCGGCTTGCTCGAGGACTTGCGCTTCCTGGACTTCACCTTGGAGGCCAGGTCGAGGCCCTCGAGGGCCGCTTTGCTGGTCGTCGCCAAAGCGTTTTGGTGCATGCGCTCCTCGGCCTTGGCGACCTCGTCCGCCTTCCGCTTGGGGAGTTTGATGATCAGCTTCATGGCGTCGGGATCCAGGCCGCAGCGCGATCCAACGTAACACCCCACCCCCAACCCCCGCGTCCCGAACCGCGCGCCCTCTCGCCTCGCCCCGTCCCCTCTCCGTTTGATCGAGAGGCATGCCTCGAGGCAGCAGGAAAAGTTTGAGCGGCGGGAATTCTTCCGAAAGATGGAGAATCGCATCGAGATCGAGGAGGCTGGTTGGTTCCAGGGCGAGGAGGAGCTGGCTTGCTCATCGATGAGATGCGGAGTAGGCTGACCCAGGACTGTGGTGCGGCGATGCCAAGCCTGGAGCCCGGAGGGGCGAGCTGGAAGAAACATTTTAACCGACGTGGTGGTGGTGGTGGACGAAGCTCCTCTTGGCGGCAGTAGTACAACAATCAAAAAATGGGCCAGAGGTCAGCTTATCGGTCCTTCTTGCACCTACCGATGGCGTACCCCGCGATCAGGCCTGCCGCACCGGAGAGGGCGACGTAGGTAAACATCTCCATCTTGAAGCTCCAGATGAATCCGTCAAAGGGTTCCCACAGCCCGTCGCAGAAGGGCTGCAAGATCGGATTCACCACCTTCTGGGTGAACTCCGGGTACACGCCTAGGTAACCTTGTTGAGGTGAGAAATCAGAATGACTGAGATTGGCCAGGAAAGGCCGAGGCACACGCACACACACACACACACACACACACCGGACACTTTTCTCTCGTTCTCTCTCTCTCTCTCTCTCTCTCATTCTTATGCTCACCTAGGTCCTCCCGCCACTTCTTCTCCACCGGGTCGTTCATCGGGATGTACAGCGTTTCCTTTGGTCGTATCGGGGGCGGGGTCAGAGTCAAGGAGGGTAAAATCAAAAGGTGCTCCGCACACCAGTCTCACCAGCATGGACTTTCCCGTGGACCTCCCCATATTTCGCAGGTCCGGCGCGAGGGCCTTGATCACCTGGTTGTACTCCCGGTAGAGCTTGCTGCGCACCTGCGGAGGAAAGCGTCACGAGGCGAGTCCTTCGAAGGTCAGGCCTCCGACAGCGGAGAGAGAGAGAGAGAGAGAGAGAGAGAGAGACTCGAGCGGGGGCTCTCTCTGCGGGCACCCACCTCTCCGTCAATGTCCGCGAGGTACTTCTTGGTTCCCTCGACCTTCTCGAAGGCGACGTCCTTGATCCGCCCGACACGTTTCTAGGGCGGCGCGATGGAGGGAGGGGCGAGAGTCAGAGCGCGCCGAGGACGGCAGCGTAACGCCAAGTGCTGCCTTGGCCTTCGCCTGGCCTTCCCACTCACTCACCTTCTGGATCGGGTTCAGGTAATTGGAGAGCTTGCCGAGGTTGAGAGAGAAGCCGCGCCGGGGCTCGTCCGGCCCCTCCGGCTCGCCGGGCTCCTCCGCCCCCCGCGCTCCCGCTCCGTCGGGCATCGTTTACCCGCTCCGTCGGTCGAACAGAAAAGTGGCTCATCTGCTCATCCACAAAAAGCAGAGATCAAAAGTGTGTTTTCGCGAAATCCTGATTGTCTGGCGGGAGTAGGATCGAGAGAGAGAGAGAGAGAGAGAGAGAGAGGATTCGCCCGAATAAATGATATAGAATGTCAAGGCCCTGGGCTCAGGTCACTGTTGATACAAGGTGAATTGCGTCCCCCTTGCCTTGCACCTTGCGATTTCCCTTTCTCCTGCTCCCAGCGTCCCATCTTCAGAAGACTTATTCGCCATAAATGAAATTGTCGTCCTCAACGTTGTCGTCATCCGGATCGTGGCCAAACATGATGTTCTTGCAGTCCGAGTAGGACACCCTCTTGGGAACTTTGACCCTTCTCCTGAACTTCCTGTAGCTCCGCCGCTTGCAAATGTTCCTTGGGGGCGTGGGCGAGGTGGAGCGGGGTCAGAGTGTGAAGCAGGGCAAGTCAACGTTTTCGATCTGAAAACCAGTTCTCACCAGCCGCACAGCTCGTTGTGGTACTCTGGCCGAGCCAGAGACGTGAAGTTTGATCGCAGCCTCGACACGACCTGGCCATCCGCCGGGACCAGCTTCTCCACGATGTACTTGCACTGCTCGATCTCATTCTGAAATCCGAGCTGGTCCAAGAGCTGGCTCTCTGCGTCAAAGGAGTGAACGGAAGTCGGCCCGGTCCGGCTGAGGAGACGAGGGAAGGGAGACAAAGTGCGGAGCGTGCGTGCGCTCCATCGTCAGATTTTGGGACTTTCTTGTATTGGGGACGGGGGACAATTCTTCCGTCCATCCTTCCGTGACCTCTCACCTGCCGATGGTCCCGAGAAAGTAGTGGTAGGGGACGTCCGGAACGTCCACGGTTCCCAGTCCGTACAGAGCCAACCTATCGCAGATGGACCTGAGGAAGTAGGACGCCACGAAGCCGCTGGTCGGCGATATGCCGCCCTTGTAGGGCCCGTACCCGGCCTTGCACAGCCGAATTCTGTACTGCTTGAGCAGGGCCCTCGCCTTGCTGACCATTCTCGAGTTGATCAGCAGAACCTTAACGTCTGGGCGCTTCTTGGCCATGTACTGAACGATATTGTCGTAGACGTCCCCTCCCGTCCTGGAGACCATAAGCGTCAGGTTCCTCTCCAGCGGCAGCTTCCCAAAGTACTTGTCACTGGCGTAACGCGTGCTCCACATTGAGTTGATGAGGCGGATCGACGTCTTCGTTCCCACAAACTCGGAGAACGTGGGCTTCGTGGGCGACTGGTTGAGCCGCAGAACCAAGTTGTGCGTATTGATGGCCTTCCCAAACTTGGCCATCTTCATGTAGCCGCTGTTGCCCACAACGGCGCACGAGTTGAACCGAAGATGGTTCGCGATCTCGTCGTAGTCCCTCGGCAGCAGGGCGATGGTCTCGGGCGCGAGCCTCGTGTTGTTGCGCTTGGACTTTCCGAGCAGCCGGTCGTAGTTTTCTTGGTGGATGAACGCGTCGGAGACCTCGATGGCGTCGTCACCTTCAAAAAAGTTCAGCTCGAGCCCCTCCAGGGTTGGCTTGGACGGGGACCTCGACTCGGCGCACTTCTCCCAGGCGTCGTGCTCCGCGGCGATCTCTTGGTCCCACTCCTTTCTCTCCTGCACGTCCTCGAACTCCTCTTCCTCGCCGTCCTCCACCAGCTTGATCTCTCCCTCGCCGTCTTTGTCAGAAACCGAAGGAGAGGGCGCCTCCTGCTCGACCACCGCCACCGAGGCCGACACCTTACCACCCCGGGCGGGCGCCTCCCCCTCGGGCTTGAACCTCAGCTCCTGGCTCTGGCCCTGGGTCTCTTGTTGCGCCCAGCGGTGCCGCTAGTTAGGCATACCCACGGTCACCAAGGTCCCCATCAATCCCAGAACTAGCAGCACGGAGAAGAGCTGCAGAGTGTGACGGTGTGCGGCCTCCATCGTTTGAGGATGTGTGCGTGGTGAGGGCCCGGCTAGCCCACGGGAGGCATCAAACTCTCGTCACCGCGGCCTTCCGCGCTCTGGCCTTGCCCTCCCGCTTCGACAGACCGTGGTAGAGCTCAATCTTTGATTGCACGTGAGCAAAGATGCCCGCTGCCTGGCTGGAAGGGCTAAGAAATCTGAACCGTCGATGAGAGGAGCTGAGGAGCTGAGGGAGGAGGGGGTGCTGGGTCAGTGTGCTTCATTATATTAAAATTATAAAAATTAGATCGAAGTGGTCGTGAGCAGCTGAATTGCGTACTCCTGCCGGTTGTGGTCGTTCTCCTTGGTATCGGAGATCTCCGCGAGGGCAGCAGAATGCAGTGCGCCCGCATCGTTCAGGGCGTCGAGGGCCCCGTTCATGTCCCCGCTGGCCAAGAGCCCTTCCACCCTGTCCCCGAAGGTCGAGAGCCTTTCGAGCGATCCCTTGCTGGCGTCGAAGAAGCCGGGGGTTCCCTGCACAGCGTCAAGGGCGTCCTTCGCGATGTTGGCTCTCCTGAGCACGCCCTTCAGTCCGGCGAGAGATCCAGAGGTCTGGGCGAGCTCGATCTCGACCGTTACGGCCTTGTCGATCGGCATGGCACCAGTGGATACCACACAGCACACCCGTCCTGCATCGAAGTGGAACCCTGCAGTGGAACCCCTCAGCCCATCGTACTGGAGTTGCTTGCCGTTCACCTAAAAGGAAGAAAGAATAAAGAACAAACGAGGGTCAGCGATCGCAAGGAGAGACGAAACGAAGATATCTCCCACCTTGACTGAGGTTGCCGGAGCCGAGTTCACAAGCAAAAAGACGTATTCTCTCATCTGCGGCATCCACTTGTAGGGCTTCTTGGGGGCCTCGAGCGTAATTGTGACCGAGCTGCCCCCGTTGGAGGCGGCTGTGACCTTGGTGATCGCATACTCATTATCGAGATAAGCGGTGGTCTTGCTATCGTCCTCGTATACAAGGGTCGACCTCGTGGCGGAGGGGTCCTGCGAGGGGAAGATCTCGAAGCCGAGTCTCTCGTAGGCCCCGGCGGCCCTGCCGATGGTCCTGCCCGGCTCCAGGTCCAGAGAAATCGGCAAGATCGCTCCTCCCTTGACATACGTTGGGATCTCGGTGACGTCCCAGTCATGGGTAACGACAGAGCCGTTCGCAGGGACACTGATCTCGTTTCCAGTGCTGGTCTCCACCCAGAACCCGCCGCCGCTCTGGTCGTCCCTAGGAGGCAGCCATATCGTCGTCGAGGCAAGGTTCGTGTCCTTATTCACGGGCACCACGACTGGGGCCACAATCATGTCAGGACCAAGATAGTAGCTGGCGTAGTCTCCGTGCATGTTGTTGGCGTAGGCCAAGTCGTGCTCGCTGTGGTACAGGTACAGGGGCCTAATCAGCGAGATTCCGGTGTCGAAGGCCTCCCTCGCGGCGTTGTAAAGGTATGGGATGAGCGCAGATCTCCTGTGGAGCGCTGACCTCATTCCCTGAAAGTACTGGTACGGCTGCTTCCAGATCAGGTCGATCTCGCAGCTGCCGGTCTGTCCCGGGACCTTGAAGGGGTCGTTGCAGGCCCCGGAGGACAGGCCTCTGTCGTGGAAGCGCATCACCCCGGAGTTGGCGCCCCACTGCACCCACCTCAAACTGAGCTCTGGGTCTGCCCCAGCGGTGAGGATGTCGTGGGACCAAAAACCGTAGGAAACGGTAGAACCAGACGCGGAGTAGTAGGGCTGGTACGCCAGGGCGTCCCAGTTCAGCGGGGTGGGCTGGTGGTCGTTGATGTCCCCGGAGAACCCGAGCTGGTACCTGTGGTTGCCGAGGCCTCCCCACCTTCCCAGCACCATGGTCCTCTCTTGAGACCCGAGCCTCTTGGCGTCGGTGCACCTGACCTTGTTGAGCCAGAAGGTCGGGTTGGACCTGCCGCCCAGGGCGCCTCCCTGCTTGCCTCCCTGCTGCCAGTCAATCCAGAAAAAGTCGATCGCAGACCCGTTGGCCTTGAGCGGGTTGAGGGCCTGGTCCTCCACCGCGAGCATCAAAGTCTTGTTGGCCACGCTGAAGGGGACGGTGGCGTTGGTGGAGGGGTCGATCCCGGCGGCCGAGGCGGTCGCCTCGTACCTGTGCTCCAAGTGCCCCACGCCCTCGTTGTCGTGGATGTTGCAGGACAGCGTCAGGTCCTGGGCCTTGAGCCAGTTATTGAGCTGCTGGTGGTTTGGCAGGACCCTCTCATCCCAAGAGTACCCAGTCCAGCCGTCAGGGGATCCGTCCTTAGTGTGCCAGTTCATATCGTACACGAGGACGTCCAGCGGAAGGGAGTACATCCTGAAGTTGTCCACGACGTCCTTGATGCCATTGGTGTTGTAATTAAACCACCTCGTCCACCAGGTGCCGAAAACCTGCCTGGGGAGCATGGGAATGACGCCGCCAACGGCCCTGTAGTCGCGAAGCGCCGCAATGTAGTCCAGGCCGTGTCCGAAGAAGTACCAGTCCTGCTTGTTTGCGTTCGGCTGGTCCAGCTGCCACCATCCATCGGGGTCATTTGGGTCAATCATGGGCGACGGGGTGTCATCGAAGACGGTCCAACCGCTTCGGGAGAAGAGCGCCCAGTTGCAGTGGAGCTTCTCGTGGTGGATCTCGATGTTCTGCTCCTCGATGACCGTGCAATTCAGGGTCTGCACTCCGAGGCCGTCCAAAGACTTGATGGCTCCGGGGAGGGCGCCCGTGTTCTGCATTCCAGGAGCCCACTCGACCTGAAAATCGCCCAGCGTCTTGATGTCGAGGTTGGCCGCGGTGAATCCCTCGTCATTGGACTTCTCCTTGTACGTCAGGCTCAAGAAGTCCGTCTTGATCACGGTCGTCTCGTTGTCCTGCTGAACGCCAAACTTGGGAGTTCCCAAATTCCTGTTTACAAACGCAGTCGACGCTCTATCCTCGAAAGCACCCGTATCCGTGTACTCCAAGCGGATCAGGCGGTTGGTAAGCACAGTGAACCTCGCCTTACCGTCTTGGGAATTCACCACGGAGGCCTTGTTCGCAACGGGGTCGTAGGGCAACAGTTCGGGCCCCACGCCGTTGCCCAAACGGGCGCCCGCATGCCGGCCTCGGGACGGGTTCAGCCTCGCGGCCGAGGCGTAATTGGCCAGAAGGCAGATCGCTAGGAGGCACGCCAGCGGAGCCGCGCGCACCATCGTTTGTCTTCTTCTCTCCAGAAGAGCCGCCATCGGCAATGCCACCTGGACTGGAAGTGGTACCCCCCTCGGCGTCGGGGTCCACCCTGGCTAGCCTGGCTCCTGGAAAATTCGCGGAAAATTCACAAAAAACAGCTTTTTTCAAAGATGCAACCTTGCTTGGGGAAGGCCACCTGTCAGAAACACAGAGAGGCTGCAGGAGCTGCGACAGAGGTCCGCCCGGGGCGGCAGGGGGGTCCCTTGGCGGGGCGCGGGGGGAGGGGGTCACCATGGCCGCCGCGGCAGCCTGGCTGCTCTACCTCTTCGTGGGCGTCGTGGTGTGGTCCGTCTCCAAGCTCTTCTGCAAGAAGATACGAAAACAGAAGAAAGACGAAGGACTGTCGCTCGCTCAAGCCATAGAAAAGGCGGACCGGCTCAAGCTGTTCAAGGTGAAGCGGGACCCGCACACCCACCTGCCGATCTTTGGCACGCAGAGGCGATTCGGGTTCATGGACGCCCCGGAGGTCATTGGGTTCGAGTCGGTGGGCCTCGGGTTTTACTTTTTCCACCTCAACCAGTTCCTCGTCATCCTCGGGATCCTGTCTATCACGTACTTCATCAACGTGACGCAGTACTACAACAAGGTGAACTTCGAGGGCTCTTACACGTTCAAATTCTCGGGCGCCTCGGGCGAGCAGAGTAGGAACACGACCTGCAACAGGCCCTACGACACGAGTACACTCATCACGAGAATTTCCGCGGGTTCTCTGTGCGTGGACCAGAGCGACAGCAACGCGTACTTCTGCCCCGCGGTGTGCACTGTGAGCCTCCTCAACGAGTCCGTCGCCGACGTCGACCTGGTCGACCCGATGGTCTGCAGGAAGCACAAGCCCTGCGCGATCTCAGGCAACAAGGCTGGGTGCTGCGTGAACGAGCTTGCGGCAGAGAACAACCACTTCCCGTTCCTGTCGATCTGGATGATGGCCTTCGGCATCATCCTCTTTTCTGGCTGGCTCGCTTACTGCAGGATCGTGTCGGACAGGCTCGGCGAGCGCCTCAACTCCTCTGTCATCACGGCGTCCGACTATACTGTCCTGGTGACAGGAATTGACAAGAAGGGATGCACTCAAACGCAGCTCACGGACTTCTTCAGGCACTACGGCTCGATCTACTGGAGCACCCCCGTCCCCCGGATCGGATCCGTGATCGCGAAGAAGACCGAGCTGGAGATGCTGCTGGAGATGGAGAGGGAGATTGGCCACCACTCCAAGGAGACTCTCAACACGGTGACCGTTTCCGGAATACTTTTCATGCTCGCGTACTTAGGGCTGCCCTTCTTCCTGAGGGCGACCTTCACGGGGGTGGAGAAGGCGATCGAGGCCAAAAAGGCGTGGATCAAAAGCAGGACGACAGTGCTGAGGAAGAAGATAGAGAAGGCGCAGGAAAAGGCTGTGGAGGACGTTGAAAATCACAGGAACACTGGGCAGGCCCTGGTGACCTACTCGTACGAGAACTTTGCAAAGAATGCTTTCAACGACCAGAATCGGCCCGTCGCCAAGGCCGTGAGCAAGTACACCACCTGCAACCTCGTGTCCAGGTACCCAAAGCTTCAGGGCAGGGGGTTGAAGGTGCATAGAGCCCCCGAGCCCAGCGACTTTCGCTGGGAGAATACCAACACCTTTGGCTCCAACCGGAAGGTCAGAATCTTGATCTCCAACTTCCTCACGCTGTTGGTGCTGGCCGCGGGCGCCCTGATCCAGCTGCAGCTCGAGATCTGGAAAGCGGAGGCCATCGACGACTTTTCAGAGTACAAGGTCGCTTCGGCGGATGCCCGAGACGACAACGAGTTTCTGCTAAAGCAGCTGAGGGTTAGGTCGCTCAGCACCACGAGCTCCTTCGTCATTGTCATCGTCAACATGGTGATGCATGTGATCGCCGGCGCTCTGTCCAGGTTCGAGCGCTGGCACAGTTGGAGCGACACTGAGAAGTACCTCCTCCTCAAGCTCTCCACCGCCTACTTTCTGAACACCAGCGTCATCCCGCTGCTCGCGTCGACGCCCGAGAACTGGTACACGGAGGGAGGCTTCGCCGAGCAAGTTTTCTACACCCAGCTTATTGACGCGGTCATGGCGCCCATGTTGGCCCTTTTCGACCCCACCTGGCTCTGCAGCAGGCTCTCCTGCCAGTACGCCAAGACCCAGGACGTGCTGGACAAGATTCTGGTCCCCCCCGAATTCAGCCTGTCCATCAGGTACTCGGACACCATCAAGACTCTGAGCATGGCTGTCATGTTCGCCCCCATGGTGCCGACATCGCCCCTGATCGGCTTTCTTGGCATTGCGATCCAGTGCGCCACGGACAGGGTCATCGCCTTCAAGATGGCCCAGAGGCCAAGGCAGCTCCAGGAGGGCGTCATGGAGGCCGTCTTTTTCCTACTCAGGTTCATCCCGCCGCTGCAGCTAGGCCTCATGTACTATTGCTTCACTGGAATCAGGAACCTGCTCATCGGCGCGGCTGGCGTGTGGCTCGCGGCCTCGCTCTACACCTTCCTCAAGGGAACCCAAAGGACCAAGGAGATGGAGGACGCCGGGACGGGCGGGCTGTCCTTCAAGGACGCCAGCGAGTCGTGCGATTTGAGCACGGATCAGGTGGAGGACAACACCAAGAGCTTTGAGGATTTCTTCTTCAGCACCGCCGAGACGGAGGACAGCCTCGGGGAGAAGATCAACGCCATCTTCTCTGAGGACACGGAGGAGTTCCAAGACTGCGAGGACGGTGAAGCCGGGGACGTTGCGGGGGAAGGGGAGGGCGCCAGGGAGAGGACAAGGACGGAGAGGATCAAGAGCAACATTAAGCAGAAGTACTTTACGTACAACCCGCTGACGACGTGCGAGCTGGAGGGGGACCTGAGGGAGAAAATCCAGGGAATCTTCGACCTGGACGCGGGGGTCTGCCCACCGAACCAGGAGCTGATGTTGCACCAAAAGCCGGAAACCGGCGGCCCAGGGAACACCAGTGCTCCTGGGGCGTCACAGAGTCGGCGATCGAGGAAGTCGAGCGTCTACAAGCAGATCTCGGCGCTGGAGTCGAACCTGAAGACCCACCGGCGGTCTAGAGCTGCCAGCCGCAGGAAGACCGTGATGAGCATCTTCCGAAAGGTCAACACGACAAGGAAGTCCTTAGTGGGGAAGCTGGAGACCCCCAACCCGCTCTTCTCGGCGACCAGGAGGGAGACGAAGAACCAGCTCAGCGACAACCAGCTCTAGCTCCCCTGACAAAGTGTATAATGATGGTACATCAGATCAAATGAGTCTTCGCATTCTTCCCTCACTCTGCTTTGGGCTTTGGTGGTTCCACCGTGACCAGGAGGATTCCGAGCAGCGTGATCGTGGCCCCGGCCACTTGCGAGGTGTTGAAGGTCTCCTTCAGCAGCAAGTTGCCAAAGATGCAGGCAAAGACCGGGGTCAGAAAGGTCAGGGAGCTGAGCTTCGTGAGGTTGCCCTTGTTGGCGTTGACGAAGAATATCCCGTAGCTCGCTGCCCCGCCGAGCAGGGTGATGTACGACAGCAGCGCGAGATCCGCCCCGCCGAGGCCCTCGAGCCTCTGCGCCAGCTCGGGCTCCGTCGCCAACGCCGCCGCGAGCAGAGGAAGGCCCCCGAGGATCATGTGCCACCCAGTGGCCACGACCGGGTCAATGGTCTTGCACACCCACCGCACCAGGATCGTGCCGACGGCCATGGACTGAGCCGCCAGCAGCATAAAGACCTCGCCCGTTAGGTCCCCGCCCTCGCCCGCGGCCGATATGGGATCCCCCCCCGCGCCGACCCCCCAGAACTCTGTAGGGAGCTCCAGGGTGGCCAGGCCGAGGACTCCCACCGCTAGTCCAAAGGCCGTCTTCGCGGAGACCCTCTCGCCGAGGAAGGCGGCCGCCATGATCGCCACGCTGATGGGCTGCGAGTCGATGATAATGCTGCCGAGTCCGGCGCCCGTGCGCTGGATCCCTTCGGCCAGAAAGCCCTGGAAGCACGTCCCATCCACGAGGGCAAAGGCGGCAATCTTGGCCCACTCCTCGCCCGTGCGCGGCACAATGTCGACCTTCCTCCTCTCCTCGCCCGCGAAGACCTTGCTCCACAGCAAGAGGGCGGCCCCCGCTGGGATCAAACGCATCGAACCGAGGAATAGAGGCGTGGTGTGAACAGCCTCGAACTTCATGGCCACCATGCTCGTTCCCCAGAAAAAGAAAGGCGAGGTTAGGCTCGCCGCCGCGAGGGCCGACGCCAGGAGGGAGCCACCTCCCTCCCCCTCCCCACCGCTAGGGTCCGCCATGGCCGGGTCCACCTCGCACTGGACGTCCATGCCGACACCGTAGCAGTCCACTTGACCCGTCGTTCGTGCGTTGTTGTTCTCATCATCGAAGGACTCCGGATTCCGCCGCTGCCCCTCCCCGCTCGTCGAAGCGTCGCAGCGCGCGCGCACTTCACGGCTAACGCGCTGCCCCGTCGGCGGCTGGGGTCTCACCCTGGGAGGCCTCGAGGTAGCCCGCGCCCCCGCCCCGAGGCGCTTGGTCTCAAGCCCTGAGGTCGCCATGAGATCGAATCACAGCCTGATCCATCATCTGGGCACCTGCAGGTCGTGATTCTTGACTCAGGGGGGGACACTGAGGGCGAGGTGATGGCCTGGGGTGGGGGTGGGGTCCTCCTTGGAGCCCGGCGAGGAAGGGAGTGAGAAGAAGAGCAAGGAAAAGAGGATTACGCTGATTTGATGACTGGGTTTGGGTTTGAGGGGCCTGGCGACGAACCCATCACTTGGTGACGCATGTGACCCCGCTGCAGGCGGCGAAGAAGATGATCAGGATCAGGAGGAGCACCACCCCGGCGATGATGAGCTTCATCTTGGTGTTCTGCCACCACATCTTCCTCCTCAGCTCCCTGCCCTTCTTCCTGAACTGGTCCGCAGTGTCCTTCATGGCCTCAGACTTGCCCATCACGTCCTCAAGCCTCTCTCCCCGCTCCAGCACCTTGTCGATGTTCGACGACATGATCTGCCTCGTGTCCTCGATCTGGCGCTTCACCTCGCTGATCTTGCCCTGGCCACCAGAGTACGCGATCTCCATGGCCTTCTTCATCGTCATGGAGAACCGTCTGAACTGCGTTGTGGTCTCCGCGCAGGTCTGCACCTCCGAGGCAGCGAACTGGCAGTAGAACTGGTCGTTCAGGTCCCCGAGGAAGACCATGGCGCTCGTGGACGAGATTCCCGTACTGCTCGCCACGCAGCCAAAAACGACGCCCAGGTGGTCGACCAAACAGTACGCCGTCCTGGCCTCGCTGAGCTGGAAAGTGTACTTGCCCTCCTGTTCAGACCACAGCGGCAGCAGCAGCAGTCGTTGCCAGTGGCGAGGCAGGGTGAGGGAGGGAGAGGAACACGTTATTTTTTTTTTTGGTGGCAAGAGGAGAAGTCCGTCAGCGAAACCGAGTCGTCGTAGCCAGGGAGAGGAGGGCGTGGGGCGAGGGGCGAGGCTTCGACATCGTCTCGCGGACCCCCATCCCCCGTCTGCGGTCGTCCGTCACGAAAGAGACCCGCGCCCGTGGAGCTGCAGGCCGAGCTTTGGCACTGACCTGCGAGAGCTTCGCGAGCATCTGCGACGCTGTCTTCTGTGGGTTCTGGAAGGCCGTGGTCGCCTGGTGGTCGGCCCACACGGTCCTGCCGCGCCCCACGAAGGCGTAAAGGATTCCCGCTCCGGACTCCATATTCTCTCTCTCTCTCTCTCTCTCTCTCTCTCTGGCGCGCGCGCCCCTGCCCCTGGTCTTCTCTCTCTGCCGCCCCTGCGTCAACGCTCAACGCTTGCAACGATGCGTTTCAAAAACTCACTCCCTTCCCCCCCTCGCTGACCCCCTTGGCAATTGAATTTCGAACAGAGACCAAGACAGCTTTCGCGGGAGAAAGCCATTTTTTGGGGCAGCAGGAGCTGCCGGAGACGGCGCGCGCGGGAGGACCTGTGGCGGGTGAGGGAGGGCGTAACCTCGCGGGAGGGCGCGCGGCGTAGGCGAGAGGATCCCTGGGTGACGAAGCGTGGAACCCACCTCGCACCTCGGGGGCACCAAGCCGGAACAAACCCGAACTCTAGCTCCGAACAGTGAAGCCCTGGGGAGCGCGAGCGCAAAAAAATATATATGATAGGTGAAGAGTATAACCGGGTGCGCTCGGCGCTCTTCTCCTCAACTTCGGGTTCAGGGGGTGGTCTCTTCGTCCAGCCCGACTTCACGGCCCTCCTTCCGCAGTTTCCTGAAGTGTCCTACGACACCCTTGTTAGTATCTTTGCACAGGACTGCGTATCGAGGGTCAAGGTCGCACATGCAGTGCACAGGCGGTGAGCGAGCACCCTAAGCCAAACCGACACGACACGATGCAAGTTCGGGACTGACGGACCGACGCTCTCCTCCCCTTTCCTTCCCATTCTTTCAAACAAACAAACAAAAAGGCCCGAGCGGGTGGAGGGGTACTGTGAGCGGTGGCGGGCGGGGGAGTCTCTTGTGGACATAAGCGAGACAATCGACTTCCCGCCCTGCAATCTGGCGCGGCTGCTGCTCCCCTCACTCCTACCGGCGGAAGCGGCCACAGGGCGGGTGTCTAAGATCCTGGCCGATCCCGAATCGCTGATTCGCGTGCCGGACCAGGAGGGCGGTGAGGGCCTCGCCAGGCTCGCGTCAGAGGTCCGCGACTGTGTGGAGCGCGACCACGTGTCCTCTCCCCTCGTGGCGAGCGTGAAGCGCGCCATCGGGCTGGAGTACGAGTCGATATTGTACCAGCACCTCGAGTCTGCGGATCTCGCTTTTGAGACCGAAGGAGAGCTGAGGAAGAAGGGGGCCACCAAGACACCGGACGCCCTCCTCAAGATCCCCTTCATGATGGGCGACAGGGTCGTGCATTGGATCGACAGCAAGGCCTGCTTCTGCAGCGAGGAGCTGTACTACCAGGAGGGCGTAAGGCAGTTCAAACAGTATGTCAACAGGTTTGGCCCAGGGCTGGTGATTTACTGGTTTGGGTACCTTGAGGGGATACCGCCGGAGGACGGCATTGCGATCTCGGACTCCTTCCCGAGCGAGGTGACGCGGCTGTGAGGGCGTGGCGGGCTAACAGTCTGGACGACCATGCGATCTTTTGTTTGCAAAAACAACACACATACAAAAAAAAGAACAAAAACAATAGGAAATTCAGCAGGGAAGGCAAGGTTTCACGTCTCCTTCAGCGCCCCCTTAGGTGTCCCCTTGTTGCCCGCCATCGCTGCGTCCGAGTCCTCCAAGGGCAGCAGATAGTTACCCCAGTAGTCCTTGAACCAGAGCTGCTTGCCCGCGATGTCCGTCCGGACGACGAAAGGGAGCGCAATGGCATCCGACTCTGCCTTGAAACGAAGGCAGGCCCTCTGAAGGTAAGCAAAGGAGGGCGGCCCGGCCTCCTCCTCGTCCACGGCGTCTGTCGCCACACCCTCCAACGCCAGGAGGTCGTTCAGCAGCTGCCCCGGTGCCATGGTGAACCTCGTCTCGCAGGCCTTGCCAGCGATGATCTCAGAGTCGGAGGGCTCGTGCATGATGGAGATGTCCGGCAGGGTCCACTCTCCAGCCTCCGCCCTTGAGACCCCCCAGTGCAGCACCAGCGGCTCGGGGCTGTCCGAGAAGAACTCCACCATCTTTTCCCCGCCCCTCTGCGAGCTCACCAGGGACAGCACCCTGCCGTGGCTGCCATCCCTCCCCAGGGCAAAGACGCGCTGCAGCACGATCTCCTGGCTCTTGGTGGCCTCGTGGGAGAGCTCCTGGAGGATCCCCGCCGGCACCGGGATGTGGAAGTCCTCGCCGCGCTCGTTCTTGACGTACCCGTCGTCGCCCACCTTGAGCACGAAGGAGATCCCCGTGACGCCCGCGACGGGCTTGACCCTGATGATCGCCCTCTTCACGTTGTGGTCACCCTCCGCGTCAAGCTCGGTGGAGCAAGAGTTCTCCTCGCAGAGCGAGTTCAGCGGCCTCGTGTACTCGGGAGGCAGCACCCACTCCCCCGAGACGTTCACCATGGGGTCCGCGTGGACCTCGTCCATGGAGCTCAAAACGTCCGTCCTCGGCGAAGTTTCCGTGAACTTTCCCGTGGCCATCCCCCAGTGCAGCGAGATGGGCCTGTCCTCTGCGACGTCCACGACGATCTCGACCTGGTACGAAGCGCTCACCGCTTTCACGAGCGCGATCATGGTACCGCCGGGAATGCTGTAGGTGTGGTGGTACATCACGACACCCTCTGTGCCCTGTGCGATCTTCTCCAGCAGGAACCCCGCCCTCGCGGCGGCCTCCTTCTCGCTCGCCGCCGACTCGACCCACGCCGTCGGCAGCGGGACGTAGAAGTCGCCGCCGTCCTCCGCTTTGAGCCACTCTGAGTCCCGGGAGCCGGAACCGTTGTTCGATCCAGCGCTGGATCCGCCACCCAACTTCCTTCTCAGGACGAAGGACAGGCCCGCGACCGGGTTGTTTCGCGAGACCTCGACCATGGTCATCTGCAGCGCCCCGCCTCCCCCGAGGTCCGTGTTGCAGGCCTCCTCGTTGCAGCTCGTGTCGAAGGGCCTGAGCTCGTCCGGCGGTAGCATCCACTGCGACTGGGTCTCGTCGTTCGTCCCTATGACCCCCCAGTGAAGCTGAACCGGGACCTGGCTGTCCGTGTAGAACCTCACCCTGTACCCGCTCCCAGTGGCTTCCCGCTCGCCTGCCTCGCTCCTCACCTCTTCCACCAGAACCAGAAGACTTTCGCCGCTATCGCCCACGGGATACGTTCTTCGCAATACGATCGAACGGTCTCCCATCGACTCGGAGATGGCCTGCAAGCGGTCAGAGGTCGACTCGATTGCAGGAGTCGGGGGCCAGCCCTTGAGCCTTGTCCGCAAATCGCAAATCGCGTTGTCCACGTAATTCTCCCTCTCGTCGTGTGTTAGCTGGTGCAAGAAGGCGACCTTGCTGAGCAGGTCGTTCGCGTGTTCCTCCACCAGCTTTTCTCGGGCCTCCCTCAGGGACTCGAACGAGCCTTCTGAAAAGGAAGAGGAAGAGCTGCGGGCGACGGTGACGAGGGGCCAGGGTCTCCGCCCGACAACAGGGCGGTACCCGACCCGCCGCCGCATCGCGAAGATCCCGCTCGGGCCGGAGGCCTCCCCTCCTGCCGGCGCCGCGACGACGGCCATCCTTACCCCACCCCCCATGACGCGGAGAAACCGACGTTTTGTGCTTGCGACGAATCGATCCATCTCGTGTTTGGGAATCTCCCTCCAACAGGAGATCTCAGAGCAGAGCTGCCCGATTGCGACGGCATGGAGGCCGCGTCGCGGGACGAGGAGGTCGAGGACGAGGTTAAGCGGAAGATCGACGAGGCCTTGGCATGCACCTGCGTGGACGATCTCAAGGATGGCCCGTGCGGCGACAGCTTCGTGGAAGCGTTCAGCTGCTTCATACGCTCCCAGCACAAGAGTCTTGAGGTAAGAAGAAACCTTGAAAATTATTCTCATCATCGAACCGGCCGCCTCCTCGACGATCGTCGCGGTCGGTCCAAACGATGGCAATCTGACGCGCTCGAACGCGACGCGCGCGAAATGAATCAAGGACACGGACTGTTCGGAGGGCTTTGGAAAGCTCAAGGTAAGAAGGCTTTGACCCCGCAGACCCCAACCGGCATCGCGATTTGCTGACCCTCAACTCAACCTGCGGCCCCCACCCACCGCAGGAGTGCATGATACGAAATCCCGAGCAGTTCGAGGACTTTGCCGAGGCGTTCAAGCCCAAGGACGGGAAGGGACCCGAGGACTGATTCGCGAGCGAGAAATAAAAAACAAACGCAAGTATGTATCAGTGAGATCAATGCTCAGTCAAGACCCAACCTTTTCGAGTGCTCGCGTCCGCGCGTCAGCTCTGGAGGGAGAAGGGAGGCCTTGGGCCCTTGGGCTTGTCCCCATCGTCTGGTCCTTCAGCCTCCGGCCCGCCCTCCTCGCCGTCCATCTCGTCGTCCCCTTCCAGGGATGCCACGGAGGTCTCTCCGGTCTCCAACAGCGAAGGTGTCCCACTGCCACCCTTGCCCAGAGAGTTGTAGATCGCCATCGCCTGGGCGACCATGGAGTTGGTGTCGCTCAAGTTCTGCGGCAGCACGATCGTGTTGGTCTCCTTGGCGAGCTTCTCAAAGGCGGTGATGTACTGCTCGGCTATTTTGAGCTTGATCGCGCCCTCCGCTCCCTTGGCCCCCACCGACTTGGCCACCGTCCTGATCCCCTCCGCGGTGGCGTCCGCCAACCTCAGGATCGACTCGGCCTCTCCGCCCGCCTTGTTCACTATCTCCCTGGCCTGGGCCTCGGACGCCAAGATCTTGGCCTCTTTCTCTCCCTGGGCCTTGTTGATCGCACTCTGCTTCTCTCCCTCGGACTCCAGAACCGTGGCCCTCTTCCTCCTCTCCGCCTCCGCCTGCAGCTCCATCGCCGCCTTCACGCCGAAGGGCGGGGCGATGTCCCTGATCTCGTACCTAAGGCACTCCAGTCCCCAAGCGGAGCTCGCCTCGTTGATGCTGCAATTTGAAGACACAAAGCGGAGACACACGCACACGCGCGCGCACGCGCAGAGAGAGACAGGAGGTTAGACGAAGGGAGGAGATAGGAAGAAACCGGGGTGGCGTGAAGACATCTTCGAGGCTCACCTTCTGACGATCTTGACGTTCAAGGAGTCCCTCTCCTCGAAGGTCTTGTCCAAGGATATTTTTCCGATCTCGCTCCTCATGGTGGTCTGGGCGAGCATCTGCACCGCGTACAGGGGGTCCTCCACCCCGTACGACGCCTTGTAGGGGTCCACCACCCTGACATACAGAATTCCGTCGATGGTCACCGCAACGTTGTCCCTCGTGATGGCGTTCTGGTTTGGAATATCCAGAGTCTGCTCCTTGAGGTTGTGCACGTACCTTATGCTGTCTACAACAGGAATAAGGACGTGGATGCCGCTGTCGAGGACGCGGCTGAATTTTCCGAAGCGCTCGATCACCCACGCCTCCTGCTGCGGCACGATCTTGACCACGGTGTTTGCCGGGAGGTTCATTCTGTGCCTGTTTCGTATGAAGTTGGGTGGAACCCTGTCGGATCCACCCGGGGAGGTCTCCGCGCCGCCGAAGAAGAACCGCACGCCGGTCGAGTGGGATGTGGGGCCCGCGGCGACAGCGGCCTCAAGGCCGGCCAGGCCCCGCAGCCTCGGCGCGAGCGCTCTCCAGCCGATCCTCAGCGATCCTGACGAAGCCATGATGCACACCTTTGGGGGAAGATCTCGGTGGCCCGACCCCGACCAACACCAGCCAGCGAGATATTTCTTCGGGCAGGTTTCAAGATGGAAAGCGATGAGAGTGCCCGACGTGGATCGATCTTGCGTTCGTCGGCGTGCGTGGTGATGGAGGAAGCACGGGTCCCTAGGCTCGCGCCTTTGGAACGCCGAAAGTCGGCCAAAAGGCGGGGAAGAGCGCAGTGCACAGTGTAGGGTTGAAACGGTTTATGGAAGCAAAAGAAGAGAAAACAACTCCGTTTAGCGCACGAGACGTCAGGCAAACGTCGACCTCCGGTCGACTGGGGTCCCTCACAGAAGCCGGAGCACTCTCACGCAACCCATCCAAAGCGCTTCTCCTGTGGCCTTCGTGGGTCGTTTCCAAGAGGAGGGGTTGGGAAGAGGTGTCAGTCGCGCTGCAAAGAAGAAGCGTTGAACTTGCTTTCGAGGTTCGAAGCGGCGAGGAACGCGCAGTCGGCCCGTAAAGGCGGTGCGGATCGCTTGCTTTTGGAATGTGGCGAGATTATTGAGGTATGCATCAGTGCGTCTTGCACCCTCACCCAACCGCGCCTCTAGTTTGATCTCCTCAGTCATCGGGACGTCTCAGGCTCGATGGAAGCGAGTGACACGTACGGAGGATATAAGTTGACTGAGGCTCACGCGCGCCCGTAACGCAAACAATTGCGAGCGCACTCTCTCTCTCTCTCTCTCTCTCTCGTGGGTCGTCACGCCCTGAAAACATACCTCTGTAACAGTGAGGGAAACGCGCCCGTGCTCTGTGCCGCACCGGCGCGATTCCGCCCCCTCGGGCGGGCGCCTTCATCGGATCGGGCGAGTTGGTTCCCCTCCACCCCCCGGCCCCGCCCCCGGCCCCACCTTACGCGCTCCTAGGCGTGCGCTGCTCCTTCAAAGCAGAGCGCCGCCGCCATGGCCGCCCCAGCCGATTTGGAGAATGAATGAAAAGTTGATTGAAAAATTGATTCTTGGAAAACTGGGAGACGAGAGGGGGGAGCAGGTAACGGCTTCAAGTGTGGATGGCAACGGCAATGGCAACGATGAGGCTCTCGAGCGCGATGAAGATGGTGGCCGTCGTCGCGATTCTGGCAGCGGTCGCGACGAGGACGACGGCTGCGGTCGCCACCAGAAGCGCGGACGCGGACGCGGTGTGGGAACTAGAAAACCTTCGCCGTTCGGCCTGCGCGGCGATGGAGGCCATCGCGGCCAGCGAGTGTAGGGATGGGTCCGAACTTCTCGGGTGCTGCTCAACCGTCGCGGCGTACGAGGCGACCGCTTGCGCGTGCGCCTTTCGCGGCGGCGGGTCCGACGTTGTCGCCCAGCGCGCCGAGCCGCCCTCCTTTGACTTGGAGGACAGCGCCAGGAGGTGCCAGCTCACCGAGCTCGGTCTGGGCGTCGCCGATGAGGAGTGCACACCCTCGCGCCTTGCCGCGATCAACTTTCCGTTTTTGGTGGACCTCGCCGGGGCGGCGGGCCGGGAGCAGGAGTCCGAGAGAATTCTCGACGCCTGGATCGCAGAGCAGGCCTTCCTGCTGTACGAGTCCGTGGACGAGCAGAGGGCCGGGCTTGGCAAGGCCCTGCCCCGGTCGGAGGAGAGGAGCTACTTTCCCCTGTGCTCCCAGCTCGCGCTCAGGGCGGCCAGCGAGTGCGCCCCGACCTGGAGTCCCAGAGGGGGCAAGGCCCACGCCCTCGCCTGCTGCGACGCCATCCACCGCATGAACCGCGACGGGGTCTCTTGCTTCTGCGACGAGGAGGTCGTTGGAGGGCTGGGGGGACGCGAAGCGCTCTCGGAGCTGGCCAGCGTTGCCTCGGACGCCTGCGGTCTCCGCGTCCGCATGGGGGAGAGCTGCAAATGAGAGAACTGTAACCAAAATCCATACTCTTCTTTTCTTTCTTCTTCTTCGATTAGCCCCGCGGGTTGCCCATTCTCCCGAGACTGCCCGTCCAAGAAAATCACGCGCGCTCCCCACTCGGACCGTCACACCACGAGCAGGGTCACCACGGTCAGGTACTGGCCCTCCGGGTAGCTCAAGCTCGTCATGTGGTCTTCAGACGCACCTGCAGTCCTCAGCACCCGGAGGTCCCTGCCAGCCCTCGCGGCCGCGGAGGACAGCATCGGCAGGAACTTCATTCCTTTGGCTACCGCGCCGGAGCACGAGCAGGTGACGAGGATCCCGCCTGGGGACACGAGGTCCATCGCCATCGCGTTGAGCCGCTCGTACTTCCGTAACGCTTGCCTCAAAAATTTAGCGCTTGGGCAGAGCTTTGGCGGGTCCAGCACCACGACGTCCCACTTGTCCCCCCGGTCGGCAGCCTTCGCCATGAACTTGGAGATATCCTCCGCCACAAAGTCGCATTCCACGTCGTTCAGGCCGGCGTTCCTCCTGGCGACCTCGATGGCAGCAGCGGACGAGTCCACTCCAGTCACGCTGGTGGCGCCGCCGAGAGCAGCGGAGACCGCAAAGCCGCCCGTGTAACAGCAAAGGTCAAGGCACCGCTTTCCTCGGGACAGGGACCTGACATGGGCCCTGTTGGCCCTTTGGTCGCAGTAAAAGCCCGTTTTCTGCGATTGTGGGGGGGGAGGGGGGTCAGGGCTGCCCTTCGAGAGACGATTGGCGGATAGCGGCTCGTCCGCACCCATTCTTCAAATCTCACCTGCATGTCCAGCCTGACGGCAAACCTGGCGCCGTTCTCGAGCACAAGGGACTCCATACTCTCCGGCCCTCCCGCCTCCGGCGCTGGGGCCACCGTCGGCGCGGCCCCGTCGCCATTGCGCTCGATCTTGTAGAGCTCGAACCCGCTCTCCACCTCCACGCCCTCCTTCTTCAGGATGCCGGCGTCCGATCTCCAAGCGATGGTCTCTGCCGCGGCATCCTCCTCCTCCGGGTCGTGGCCCGCCGACTCAGCCAAAGCGGCCAGGACAACGTCCTTGTGCGACTCGACCCATGCGCTCGAGCTCTGCACCACTAAGTCTGTGCCAAAGCGGTCCACCACCAGGCCGCTCAGGCTGTCGCCCTCGCTGTTTATCAGCCTGTAGGCGTTCGTCTTGTGCGCGCTCGGCAGCCCGATCGCCTTCCTCGCCTCCCGGGCCTGCAGGATCCTGCGGCGTAGAAAGGAGGCCACGCGATCGCTGGAGAGCAAATCACCGTCCCCCGAAGCGAAAGATCCGTCCGGAGAGTCCGACGCGAGCTCCATGACCCTACACCTGTACATCGACGTTGGATTGTAAAAACCCCAGCCTATGATGCGAGACTTCCAGTCACTGAAGTAGACTGGCTTCCCCGGCGCCAGGGCGTCCGAATTGCCGGCCGCGTCTTCCACATCAATCCTCTCCACGGCCCCGCCGTAGATGATCGGATTGCGGCTCTGCTCGAAGAGGTTTACCTTGCCCTTTTTCAGGATGGCGCAGGGCAAACGCTTTTTGTTGTTTTGGCTCCCGGTCTCCGCGCCGCGAGTCCCCAAAGCCTGGGAAGAAGCCTCTCGCCCGCGGGTCCTCGACGGCCTTGGGCTGGACCTTGCCGCGAGACGCGACAGCCATGACGACGACCGTCCCAGAAGTCCGTGCGCTCTCCCGTCCCCCCCGGCCCTCATGCTCACTCACCGAGTGCACTTTTTGGCTTCGCCATCCACATCACATTGAGGATCGTTTTGGATGACATCGATGTCAAGCAGGCTCAAAACAGGATCTTGGCCAGCAGCTGCTGGTGGTGGCGGTGGTGGTGGTGGTGGAGCAGAGCGCAGCGCACTTCATCGAGAGCGTCGCGAACAGGAGGAGCCTTCAAGGTCTTGGGTCTGTTGGGGCTTTTTATAAGAATCGACCGAGTCCGACTCGCAATTCAACTTGAAGCCCGGCAACGGGAACGGTGTTGGTTAGGTGAGCGAAGCATGAAGATCTACACGAAGACGGGGGACGAGGGGACGAGTAGCCTGTACACGGGCGGGCGGCGCGACAAAAGCGACGCGGTCTTCGAGGCGCTGGGGGACACGGACGAGCTGAACTCATTGATCGGGGTGGCGCGGGAGCACTGTCGGAGTCTTCCAGATTGCGAGGGGCTCCTTGGGCAGCTGGAGACAATCCAGTCCAGGCTGCTGGACGTGGGTTCGGCGGTTGCCACCCCGCCGGGGAAGGCGACCGCCACAAAAGTCGAGCGGGCGGCCTTCCCGACCGGTCCCACGGAGGACCTCGAGTCCTGGATCGACGCCTACGACGAGACCTTGCCGCCGCTGCGAAACTTCATCCTCCCCTCGGGTGGGCTTGCGGCCTCCTTTTTGCACCTTGCGCGCACCACCTGCAGACGCGCTGAGCGGCGGATCGTTCCCCTCGTCCGCGAGGAAAACATACAAACGGAGGTCTGCGTCTTCATGAA
>Ga0160423_10000272_pt1 | contig 41159 bp, 25 predicted proteins | sample CRUFie14St8metaG_FD_108191 | JGI IMG/M metagenome (GOLD analysis project Ga0160423, IMG submission 108191) | Marine microbial communities from the Costa Rica Dome - CRUD Field 142mm St8 metaG | ecosystem: Environmental > Aquatic > Marine > Oceanic > Photic zone | place: Costa Rica: the Eastern...
AAATATGAGTATTAATAGGCAACAAAAAAATATAGTCAATCCATATGCCAATGAGGACATTGAGTACGACTATACTACAGATAAACGAAATATTTTTGTAATAAGCGCTATTCATGAGTGTTATCTGTTTTCTCTTAATTTCCCAACCCAAAACCAGACGCTGAAATTATCGGTAGCAGAACTTCAGGCTCTTGGAGTTGAAAAAAATACTCCAAATCTTACAATAAATGACTTAGATCTCCGGGCATATGCGACGCTCTACCCTCAGAACTGTCGTGCGGTGACTAATGGGGATACGACAAAACTGGAATCAATAGGGGATCAGTCGGCTAATAATGCTTTGACGGCTCTCGTTGAAAAACTTGAACAAAGAGATCAACTGCATCTTTATACTACTAATTCATCACCTACCGCAATATTGCCGGAAAATGTTAACGACCTCTCGCCGTCTGGTGCAGCATCCAGACTTATCGCAATTAATAATTTTCATTCTGCAAATTACAAAAGATTGATTTACAAATCTTTGGAACTAGAGGCTGAGTCATCACTTGATGATTATCAAAGTGTAGAAAATTTATCACTATCTGTTATTCAGAGTTCTTATGTGAACTCAAACAACAGTGTTGACATATATGACTGGAGAGAGAATTGCAAACCAGGACAAGAAACAAATCAGATATATTACAACACGGTTGATGATAAATTTTATTATACAACAAGAACAGATCAGTTCGCTAGTAAGTTGTATGATTCATCTTTCTGGGGAGAAAATCAAGAAAACATGGGAGATGAAGTTGTAACAGCTATACAGACTGGTGTCAAACAAATACTAAAGTATACAGGCAGATATTCTCAAGAAAATTTAAACTTTGTCTTATCGCTTGGCTTAGGCGAGTCCAACGACCTTAACAAAATAAACTTCCTCTCTCATCTTGATATACGCCCAGGGTCTAGGTGGCTTCATGCGGTAAGAATAAGTAGAAAAATTATTGAATCACTTGAGCAGAATAATGACGCTTATGTTTCTTATGATGATTTTGAATTTGTTCCTTTGCAAAAGGCGCAGATACTTCTTGACCCAGAGAAAAATAAGGCAGCAAATAGAAATGTTATAAAAGCATCTAATTTGATCATCAATTTACCAAGCGCAACAAGGGCTCTAAGATACTATCACCAACAAGTCGCAGAAGAAGGTATTCATCCAGAAGATATATCTGGAATAAATTTGAGAAGAGTAGCTGCAACAATAGATGGATTTATTGACGACATATCGCTTGTATGTGTCTATAATAAATTTGCACTTGACGATGATGACATTATAGAATTCTTTTATACGGAAGAATTTCAACTAGAGTATATCACTCTAAATGGATATCTGATGTCAAGGGGCATTGGTAACAAAGATTTTTATAACGATGTTGATGATGAAAAGCCAGCAAAAATATTGAACGCCTTTTCAGACTCGACTCCTACTACATTTAGTGTTGTGTATAATAATGAGTTGATTTATAACGATGCTAGGAATGCTAGCTTGGTTGATTCCAAGCCCTGGCTTGTGTTTTTTCAAGATTATCTTTATCCTACGGTATCATTGTCTGCTGAAAAAATAAGAAAAAAAGCCGATCAATCAAAAGCTGCGGAAAGAAGAAAAAGAAGAAACAGTCTCTATACCCGTATTACAGAGATTGCGAGAGAAGGAGAAGATTTCAAAAATTCAGAGGCTGCAAGAAGAAGAGCCATACCTTCTGAAATTGAGAGTTTCTATACTGTGTCTGCTAATCTGGTAGCTACGGGAATTGATTGTGATACGGCACAAGCAAAATTACTCAAGGATGCTTTGGGTACTTATATCCAATTTACTAAAAAGAAAGATTTTCGAAACCTTGTTAGACAATTGATAATGTCGCTGAGGGATGAAATTGTAAAAGACACAGCCGCACGGAATTATTTAACTACAGCTATTCGCTTTGAAGAAAACCCACAGCAATCACTTAGAGAAATTGAGCGCCAAGTAAACCAAGAAATCTTTTGTGGTTTAGATGTCTTAGGGAATGTCATTGAAACAACATTTTTGGATGAAAATGATATGAATCCAAAAAATACTGCTGGACCAAGCTTCCCGCTTATAAAAAACTTCAAGGTTGACTTATCAGTACCAAAAGGATATAAAGGAACTTATAAGACTTTATTCGAAACTGAAAGTGATGTTTTTCAAGCTATAGTCGAAAAAGCGGTTTTAGGATTTATTGAATCACTAATAGCCGGCATAGTGAAGGACGTAATAAACGCCTTTCTCGGATGTGGACCAGAAGATGAAACCGCAGAAACTCTAAACGATGCTCTTAGAGATTTGAAATTTGGAGTTCTAGATCTCAACTCTTATCTTGAGGGTATAGACCTTATTGAAGTAGCAAAAAGCGTAGATCTCGTCAATGTAACGAGAACTAACGTAGATGGAGAAGAACAAGTAACCAAAGAAGATCCAACAAATGTTCAGTTGATGACGTTGATATCAGATGTATCCAAAATGTGTACACCCAGAGAGATCGACTTACTTATATTTGGTGCAGCAAACAATGATTTATATCAACTGATCTTAGAAACCGTTTCGGATGGAGAAGTAAGATTCCCAGTGAATGTGAATGTTGATCCCAACGGAGAAGAACAAACAGAAATAAGAATCATAAATCCAGAAGTCTATGACAAGTTTGAATTTACAGCAAATAAAATAAGAGACTTTTTTGCTGCCCTTGGCGATACAATGAGAGAAGAGGGTGTTGAAGAGATTGCTTTACTAAATATATCTCCTACAGATGCTTATTGCACAACAAGAGACCCAGACCTTGGTCTTGATAATATTGGGATTAACCTAAGCGTTGACCAACTTGAGCAACAGTACATAAGTATTATCAATTCAAAAAAAGAAAAGATCAGTGCTATGTGTGATCTTTTACAAGATTTGGAAAATATAAAACTAAAAATAGAAGAGTTTATAAACAGTATAGGGCTCCCAGAGTGGTACGATAAGATGTTGTCTGCTATACAAACTGTTGGGGATACATTGTTTACAGCCTTTTTTGAATGGATTAATAGTCTTTTTGGCGAAGAAACAACAAATAATTCATCTGAAATGTTTAATATATACATGACTCGATTTGGTCAAGAGTTGTTCCTTAGTGTAAGGGATATGATATCAAAAAGGATGATGATTCCAACAATACCACTCTTTTCTGATTATAATAGGTTTGTTTATTATGCACCTTCGATGTCAAGAAACCGTGCTAAAAAACAATCTACACTGATTCTCCCATACCCTCCTCCCGAAGTAATAGATGATAATTCTTCTTGGTGGTGGGCTGGTTCCTTAGATGATATCCGAGCACGCAAAAAAGATTTTGAATCAACATATGCTCTTCGTACAGCACCAGAGACACTGAGGACTAGGCTTCTTAATGTGCCTCGTGATGGAGAGGATGGGTATGATAACTTATATAAGATACTAAAAAATTATAAACAAGTATATCATGAAGTATCTTCACCTGATCAATGGATCACTAATAACGCATCAACACAAAGTGCTATCTGCACAATGACGGTTGAAAGTATTAATCATGATCCAAGAGGTGTTCAAATTGTACGAACTAGAAAAAATCCTAAAACTTTTGAAACAGAAACAAAGATTATCGCAGAATTTGTTCCATCGGAAGGAGATCAAGAGCCAGAAGAGCCCTCTGTAGATTATTACAAAATGTTGTCTAATATGAGCAGTCCCGAATCAGGCGGAATATTAGGAGAGGGACCAAGAAGAAGAATTATCATGCCCTCTAGACACTCAGAAATAATAACAGCTATAATTAATCTTTCTTTCCACGGTCTGACTTCATATGAAGCCGCCCTCGCAGTTCCTAATCCGCTTGATACGTTTGGATCGGAAGATGTTACTATATCAAGTGATAATCTCTCTGTATCTAATCCTTCTAATTTTATTGATGAACAATTGAATTTTATTTTCACCAAAGATGAGGGAAAGATGAGATTCAGAGGTTACATGAAAGGGGTTATTAGTAACTTATATCAAATCAGCGACGAAGAATGTGTTAATAATAAAGAAGCAGCAATAGCAACATCCATGGTACTTATGGTTCAAGCTAGACTACAGAGGTTTTTTACAAATGTTGTTTCTTTGGCTTCCCCTTATCCTAATTGGAATAGCTTTGGAACCAGAAAACTAGTGACAGATTATTTATTTCGAAAGATATATGAGGAATTTGAAATTCGTGGACTGTCTAATTTGATTTTCGAATACGCAGATGTTTTCAAGAAAGCCTTTGCTGATGAGCCAGATAATAACATAACTCTAGGTGAGTATGATACGCCCCGTGAATTTATAAAACAACTTGTTGAGCAAGTCTATTTGTCGATGCTTAAGAAGGCTTCTGACAGTGTTTATTCTAGTATAATCCATAGCCCTTATTCTAGATCAAAGCAAATGCCCAGATATGAAAGACTGTTGAAAAAGTTTTATGCCCAACTTCTTGAAGCGATAGACGACGGAGAAACATTTGGACTGCAAAATATACAAGAAACAGCAGAATTTATCAGAAATGAAATACTTGACGAGAACGGAAACCCTACAGAGACCGGGTTTTATTATGGCAACTACTATTACCCTATGGGATTGTTTATTGGACTATATTTGATAACTCAGGATAGTTTAGTAAATGTTTCTAGAAACTTTGGAAGAACCCACTATACCGGATTATCTCAGGAAGCATCTTATGATGATGCCTTTTTATCAGCAGTTTCAGAACAGGATGTTACTAAATTCACATCACAACTAGTAGGCTTGCCGGTAAATCTTATTCGACGAGGTTCTGGCGTTGGTATGCCAGATGTAGCTTACACTTACTATTCAAGGGCAGGCATAGCTAATAGGCTCAAGGAACTTTCGGTACTAACTGGAATAGAAAGAGAGAGTTTTATACCACACTTGCAATACTTCCTAGACAAGAGGCAGGCAGAATTATTGGTACTTGAGCAAACTATTAAAGATCAAACTAAAGAATTCGCTCTTATAGTAGCAAGAGATCAACAGGACAACTCCCTACCTGGCGATCAATTCTTTTTCTTGGCTTACCAAGAATCTATTCCTAAAGTTGCAGATAATATACAATCAAATAGAATTGTAATAGATTTTATATCAAAAGTTTTAGATGGCTCTTTGTTGCCTATTGAGCAAGTTCTATTATCATCGTTATCTTGGTTTTCTCTGAATGATCAAAGTGTGGCTTTATTACAAAATTCATATAACCAGTTTTTTGAAAGCAAAATAATACCAGATGGCACTATTATAGAAATTCATCTTGGGATCAACGATGATCCCGGTTTTCAACAATTTTTTACAGATAGACCTGAAGAATATGGCTTGAAAGGGTATACTAGTGTCACAGGAGTTATCAATAAGTTCATATCTTATGTAAATAAAGCTTACGAATCAGATAATTACGAAGCGCTTTTGAAGGAAAGATCAGAATTGCAACAAATATAGGAACATAAACACGATGACAAAAAGACAGGGCATTTCTCCAAAATTACCGCTAACTTACGACCCAGTAGATGGACCTTACCGCCTGAATCGAACCCTTGGAGAGACAATAAAACAGAATTATAAGAACTTAGTATTGACAATGCCAGGTGAGAGAGTCATGATTCCAGACTTTGGCGTTGGGTTGTATGGATTTTTATTCGAAAATGTGAACGACCGAAGAATGGACGAACTCATGGTCAGAATCACCGAACAAACACAGAGATATATGCCAATGGTGAACCTTATTTCTGTAGACTTTGTAACTTCCGATGAGGATCCAACTCTGGCGTTCAACGAAGTAAGGGTGTCTATTAGGTATAATATTTTACCTCTTGATGAAGAAGACGAACTAATAATAACATCAACCATGACTACTTAATGGACGAGGGTTTATAAATGGCAAAAAGACCAATCAATTATACTAGTAGAGATTATGAGTCGATTCGAGAAGATCTCGTAAACTACGCAGAAAGATATTACCCAACAACTTTCAAGGATTTTTCAGAGGCTTCCTTTGGTTCTATGATGCTTGATTTAGTAGCTTATGTTGGAGACCAGCTATCATTTTATGCAGACTTTCAAGCAAACGAAAGTTTTCTTGATAGCGCTATATCATACGATAATGTCAATCGATTGTCTAATGCTATGGGATATAAGACACCTGGCGCAGCAAAGTCAACAGGGATGGTTGCATTTTATATTATTGTACCAGCCAGTCCTAATAGTAGAGGACCAGATCTAAATTATTTCCCAATCCTTCAAAGAGGTAGCTTACTGTCTTCTAAGACAGGTGCTGTCTTTACTCTCATAGAAAACGTAGATTTTACAGATCCAGATAATGAAGTGACAGTTGCTCGTGTTGATAACGCAACAGGCAACCCCACATTCTTCGCTGTAAAGGCTTATGGACAAGTGGTGTCTGGACAACGTCGCCAACAAACAGAGGCAGTATCAAGTTACACAAGATTCTTAAGAATACAGGTTGATGACTCGAATATAAGTGAGATTCTTTCGGTAAAAGATAACCAAGGTAATGAATATTATGAGGTTGATTATCTTACACAAGATGTTATAATAAAGGAATTCCAAAACACCTCAGATAATAGGCAGGTGGTTCCATTTATAATGAAATTGCAGCCCGTACCAAGAAGATTTATCACAGAGTTTACAGCAGATGGTGATACCTTTATCCAGTTTGGGTATGGATCTGAGAATAATCTTACAACAGATGTAGTTGCTGATCCTGCTGATGTAGTGCTGAATGTTAACGGCAGAACTCATGTAACAGATCAGACTTTCGACCCTAGTAATCTAATACAAACAGATAAGTTTGGCGTTGTGCCTTCCAATACAACCCTGACTATTGAATACACCGCAAACACTGCTGATGAAATCAATTTAGCAGTTGACGGCATAAATGAAGTCCTTACGCCTCTGTTCTCTTTCAAAGATCAGGCGTCTTTGAATCAGGAGTCTTTAGTGTCTGTTATTTCTTCTATCGAAGCTGAAAATGAAGATCCAATCTTGGGAGACACATCGATCCCTACGGCAGAAGAAATAAGAGAAAGAGCCTTCGGGACGTTTGCTGCCCAGAACCGAGCAGTAACACGGGTTGATTATATAAACCTAATTTACAGAATGCCATCTAAGTTTGGCAAGGTAAAGCGAGCAAATGTTGTTCGTGATGTGGATTCTCTAAAAAGAAATCTAAATGTTTATCTTCTATCTGAAAATTCTAATGGTGATCTTATTGAACCAAACACCTCACTGAAGGAGAATTGTGCTGTTTGGTTGAACAAATATAGAATGATCAATGACACTATAGATGTTTTGGGTGGAAAAGTAATAAACATAGGAATAAAATTCAAAGTATTACCAGAGTTAGATGTCAACAGGTTTGAACTTTTAGATACCTGTATCCAAAAACTAAAAGATGAATTTATCAATATCAAGTTCAACATCGGCGAAGCAATATACATCTCAGAGATATATAAACTATTGAATGAGGTCCCTGGTGTCGTTGATACTACCGAGGTAGAATTATTTAATAGAGTTGGTGGGGTTTACAGTAACTATGTTTATGATGTAGACTCTAATCTGTCTGATGACGGAAGATTCCTCCTTCTTCCAGAAGATGCCGCTGCTGAGGTTCTTCTGCCAGACCTTGATATCGTGGGGGCTGTGACATAAAATGGGCATAAAAAAATATTACGCTAGTAAAGATAACACAATCTCAAACGCCTACAAGAATAATCTTATAACAAGAGGCACGGGATCCAACATGGGTGCTTCTGATATTTTGGAAGTTTTCCTTATTCACGGGCAGACTTCGACATCCCTAACTTTAGCTGCCTCAGAGGCTAATGCCAATGCATCAGAACAGAGTCGTGTTTTGGTACAATTCCCAATAGATGATATTATCGCCGATATGGCATCGGGGGAACTTCCTTCAACTGCCGCTGAAATCAAATTTCAACTCAACCTGTATAATGCTCCACACGGAGACACGACACCTTTAGATTACACTTTGGACGTTCAGTCTTTGTCTGCTGAATGGAATGAAGGTCGTGGGCTAGATATGGAAAATTATACAGATATGGGCACGTCAAACTGGCTAAAAAGAAGTTCAGGAAATGACTGGACAAAACCTGGCGGGGATGTTATTGCAGATGCTGCAACGAAGAAAACAAAAGCATTTGACACAGGTTTAGAAAATCTTTCTCTAGATGTATCCGATAATGTTTCTAGGTGGATTGCCGGGACAGATACAAATTATGGATTCTTGATTAAGAATATTGATGCAGCCATCTCAGGGTCTCAATCTCTTTACACAAAAAGATTCTTCTCTAGAACAAGTGAGTTTTTTCATTATCGACCAGTACTTGAAGCTCGTTGGGATTCTACAAGAAAAGACAACAGAGGTAATTTTTATTTGAGCAGTAGTGTTGCTAGTGCTGCTGATAACTTGAATACACTATTTTTATACAACATAGTCAAAGGGCAACTCAAAGAAATACCAGACCTTGACAGTCACAGATTGTCTGTAGAGATATATTCTGGAAGCACTGCCCCTGCTGGAGACGCCTTATCTGTTAAGGATAAGACTGGATCAACCGTAACCAGTGTGAAAGCTGGACGATTAGAAGAAAACGGTGCAGTTGTTACCGGCATATACACAGCCTCGTTTGCATCCACCAGTGCTTTAGACACGGTCTTCGATGTTTGGCACACGGGCTCTGGCGGAACAAGAAAGAACTTTTATACAGGATCTTACACTCCGATCACAGTGGAGACAACAGATAATCTGTATTCAGAGGAATATATTACATCTATAACAAATCTTGAAGATTCATATACTCAAGGACAAGTTCCAACTCTTAGGGTTTTCGCTAGAAATAAAAATTGGCAACCAAACATTTATACAGTTGCCACAGCAGATACAGAACCGGATATCATTGAAGATTCTTACTACCGAATACATCGTGTTGCGGATAATCTTGAGGTCATTCCTTTCGGCACAGGCAGTGCCAATAATAACTTCAGCAGATTGTCTTATGATGTGAGCGGTAGTTATTTTGATTTGGACACATCTTGCCTAGAGCCAGGATATGCATATGGAATTACATTTGCATACTATTTACAGGGTAAGTATGTTGAGCAGCCAGAGGTGTTCAAATTCAAGATAAAAGAAGAAGATAAATGAGCATAAAAAAACTATTTGACAATAACAAACAAGCTGTTACTGTCGGAAAATTCCTAAAGCTTAATTCTCCAGATGCACTTGGTGATGGAATAGAATCCGCTGCTCATCTTAAGGAAGCAGTAAAAAAGCGAGACTATTTTCTTCCACCCGTAGACTATTCAGATCCTGAAAACTTTGTCAAGTTTGGATCCGCTGAGCAATATTATAAAAACGCCTTTGAATACATTTCCAGTTATTATCCATACGATGGATCTAACCTTGAAAGGGTTCAGTTTTATAATAAAATCAACCCGTTAGAAAAGTATATTCTTGAAGATGTGTATCCAACATCCACTGGGTTTATTACTATAGGTTCAAATTATGGCACCCCAACTGCCAATGCAACAGGGTATTATTCAACGCCAACAGATGAATACATCCAAATCAAGGGCGGTCCACATTCGGGCTCAATTTACAATGAGGAAAAAAATAGAACATCAAATTTAGAATTTGGCGGAACCGATGGAACTACTGTAGAATTCTTCCTCAAAAAGAACTCCTTAATTAATTCCTCAACTGAGTCTGAAAGACAAGTAGTTTTCGATCTTTGGAACGGCGCTACCACAACAGCGGCAGATTACGGACGACTAAGAATAGAACTCGTATCGGGATCAGAAGATCGTTTTTATGTAACCATGAGATCAGGTTCAAATGGTTTTACAAATATTCAGATACCATCTGCTGGTGGTCAAACTATTTCTGACGGAACATTTAGAAACTTCTCTTTTGTCTTTAATACTTCTGGGTCTTCTCCAACAATCGACTTCTTCGTCAACGGGACTTGCGTAGAGACGGCTATTGCCGGCGCAGTTGGTGATATAGGACTTGTAACCGGATCGATGATTGGTAACATTGGTGCCTTGAGGACTGACATTTCAGGACTCCCCGGTGCGGCTCAAGGGTACGGTAAATTGTCAGCTTCTGTTGATGAATTTAGATTTTGGAAAACAAACAGAAATGACGAACAAATTGGAAGATACTGGTTTGATAACGTAGGCGGCGGCACCGACAAATACGATGCCAATGTTTCGCTGGGTGTGTACCTCAAATTTAATGAAGGTATAACTCAAACAGCCAGCGTTGACCAAGTATGTTTAGATTATTCTGGTAGGCTTTCGAATGGATTATTCGTAGGTTATGACGCAACTAGAAGCAGAAATACAGGATCGGCTATAAATTTACAACAATTGGAATCAGTTGTCGAAATTGGCGACCCTATTGTCAGAACTGATAATCCTTTATATACAGCCCTGAAAGCAAGATACATTCTTTCGGGAAGCAATTACGATTATAATAATAATGCCCGCTTGTTGAATCACTTTCCAAATTGGATCGTTGAGACAGAGGAAAATAACTCAAATGAACTTGTGAACATTACACAAGTTATTGCAAGCTATTTTGATACCCTTTATAATCAACTGACTGCTCTAAAAGAACTAAGGCATATAAAATACATTAGCGGCAGCTTGGATGAATCAATCAATGAATATCCATATAACGATAGACTTGTCGAGTCAATGGGACTTGAAATGCCAGAGTTCTTTGAAAATGCTGGCACTTTACAGCAGTTTTTGCAAAGAGACGAACAAATAAATTTTGATGATAGATTGGTTGAAATCAAAAACTCTATCTATAAGAACATTTACAATAACCTTGCATTTATTCTAAAATCTAAGGGAACCGAAAAATCCATTAGAAACTTCATCAGGTGCTTAGGGGTTAGCGAAGAGATTATAGCCCTCAACACTTATCCTGACAACTCTGATTTTGAGATTAAGAGTAATTATCTTTCTACAACAAGTACAAAGAAGTTTGCAGATTTTACAGGGCTCCTTGATCAGTCTGATGATGAAGCGACTGTTTACCAGTATTATGAATCAGGGAACTCCAACTCTAAGGGATTCATTACTGGTTCATCAACAATTCAAGAGTATGCTTTCGCTTTACAGGGCGAAGTAGTATTCCCAGATAAAGACAATCAAGATCTTCTTCCTTATAACGTGCCCCGAGTTTTGACAGCTTCGATTATGGGCTTTCATACTCCACTTGATACAGATCAAACTTCTACGGACTTAACTTGGGAAACTCCAGCGCAAGATCATGGCTTACAAGTATATCTTGTCAGGTCCCCAGGAGAATATGCCAAAATTTATCAGCCAGACTATCGTGTGCGAGATGGTTACTTTATGGTCAAGGACCGATCAGGTGCAACTCTTCTTACAAGTTCAATTTTCAATGATGTATATGATAACCAGAAGTGGAATCTAACTTTATCACTGCGTCCTAAGAAATATCCTTTCACAGATGGCATTGTTGGCGCAAGTGTGGCAACTGATGGATACACGCTTGAACTTTATGGTGTAAATTACGACACCGGAATCAAAAGAAATAGCTTTTTAGCTAGCGCTAGTGTTGCTTATGCAGTTGGTTCGGAAATAATAAAATCAAATAAAAGAGTATATGTCGGTGCTCACAGAACCAACTTCACTGGAAGTGTTATTGAAAACACAGACATCCGTGCATCAAGTATAAGATTCTGGACAGATTACCTGCCAACAGGAACGCTTGATTTACAAGCTCGTGAAGCGGACTCTTTTGGTCGTCAGAGTCCTTATAATAATGTTTATTCTTTCCAGGCAACAAATCCAAATGTTTATATACCAAAAATTCAAACACTTGCACTAAATTGGGATTTTGGAAATGTAACTGGTAGTGATTCATCTGGTCGATTTACAGTGGCAGATTTCTCTTCTGGATCTGCTGCTGGTGATTATCCTGCCGAATATCAAGGATCAACCTTTAGTAAAATAAATCTTCGCCAGCACACAGGTCGTGGCGACTTCTTCAAGGCTAGCTTCACTCCTGTAAGAAAAGAATATATTTACACCGACAAACTCCAGATACCAGAGTATGTTGGTGGCGAGGAGATGGTAAAGGCTCTAAATGTTAATGAAAATACCTTTGGGATCTATACACGTCCTGAGACTTTCTATTTCGCAGTAGAAAGAAGTATGTACAGAAGCATCTCTAACAGAATGTTGGAGTTGTTCTCTAGTATTGATGAGTTTAATAATCTTATCGGCGAGCCCGTAAATAAATATCGTTTGAATTATAAGCGCATGGAAAAGATCAGAGAGATCTTCTTCAGAAAAGTAAAAAATGACATTCCTGATCTTGAGAAGTACATTGATTACTACAAATGGCTAGATGCTTCAATGAATCAAGTCATTGAGGAGTTCTTCCCAGAGTCTGCCCGTCATGCTAGCGATGTAAGAAAAGTTGTTGAGAATCATGTTCTTGAGCGTCCAAAGATTCGACATAAGATTTCTATTCTAAAGAGTCGCCACCCTGATGACCCTGGTGGCATTTTAGGTGCGACTAGAGGCACCGTATGTTTAGATGCAGTAGGTTGGGGCAAAAATCATCATCCCATATCTGATAAAGAAAATGAAAACTGTACATGGTGGAGAACTAGAGCCGAACGAGATATTTCACCCCTAGTAGCAACAGGCGGTGTATTACTGACACGAAACGCTATACTCAATGCTATTTCACGGGAAGTCGGCAAAAACGATGCAGCAAACAAAGAACATAACTTAAATTCAGTTGTTTGTTTATCAGCCAATTTTATTCCTCCTTATTATGGTGGCACAAATCAAGACCTTAGTAAAAAACGTAGACTAAGAGACTTGACCTTTGATAGGTTTGAGGCATTAGAAGACTGTACAGATGAGTTGGAACCAAATCAGAAAAAGAAAATTGCTTTCCGAGCAACAAAAGATGGAGTTGAATATAAGGGTAATCTTGTAACTCCATTTACAGCGTTAAGTTCAAGTATCACTACGGGGTACAATGCATCCCTGGTCACAGGTGGATTGACAGGCATTAGCCTAACAAACCTTCATGAAGATTCTGTACATCCATTCCGACATAGTGTCCCAATGCAGGGACCATTCACCGAGCGATGGGTTGGTGGTATCCAAGCAAGGCACAATGCGCCATTTAGAACGGCAGATCGTGCCGAAGAATACAATTTAGAGATTGCTAGTGGCACTGGTTCTATAACCACGCTGACAACAGAAAACAAGCCTAAAGGTCAATACCTAAGAGGTTTGTCTTCTAAATCGCCGGTAAACATTAATAATATCAAAACTGTAATTTCTGGTAACGTTGTTGCTGACGGTGTTAGAAAAGTTGGAAACTATTCAAAATATTATGAAGTTGTGCAGGGTAATGATAGATCCCAAACAAATATGGATTTTGTTTTCACAAATGAAAATTATAACCATACCGCCCCAACTGCTTTCTTGACTCCCCCTAACAGAAGAGCCGCCGCTCCAGCTACAGCTACTATCGTAATTTCAGATTCTGGAGCTATTATCAACGGTGAAACCTTTATCCTCATTGATTCAACGGGTGTTAGTACAACATATACAATCAATGGTGGCGTTTTGCCAGCGGCTGGCGGCGGCACTGCTCCTACAGCTACAGTTGGTTTTTCTGGAGTAGGTGGTGGTGCTGCCGGTAAGATTGCAGCGGCCGCAGCAATAGCCATAGCCATCAATAACACCACGGGAGCCAGTTACTCAGCATCTTCTGATGGTGTCGATACTGTGACAATTACTCAGGGTATTGGTGGTATTGCCGGCAACACATTTACAACCAACTCAATGACTGGGACTACACTTAGTGACTTTATTGGTGGCGTTCCATCACTCACGGGCTCGGCAGATTACCCAGCCCCACGACAAATATCATCAAGAAGAATAAATGAAACAATTATTGCGGATAGGTTCTCCGCCCCTGGTTCAAAGCAGGATTCCAAGCAACAGTTTAGAGATGTAAACTCAGACCAGTTCTCTCCAAATAATGCACTTCCTTTCAGAAATATTGTAGTCAGGTTGCCCCATAGTGAAGACCTAAGAAAACATTCTGAGTTTGGTGGTTACGAGAGTGGAAGCACTACAGTCCCTTCAATTCACAAAATACAGAGAAATAGAGTCCAACAACCCCAGATAGGTGAAACGTTTCCAGTCACCACAATTATTACAGGAAGCACGTTTGATAATGCATATGTGACCCGACCTGTTCCAGCGGCAGATAGATCTCAATGGACTTCTTACATATTAGGAGCAGACAACTCTGCTGTTCGGGATGAATATATTGGGCTTCGTTCAAAATACCCTCAGAATATTTCTTTTACAACTCAATCTTCTACTGAAATAGCGTCGTTTACTGATTCTGTATTTTCAAACATAAATAACGCTAACCAGTTTATTTGGGCAAATAACCGTGACTTCGTACCGTGGGTGCAAATAAGAAATTCTGAAAACCCATATGCAAAATATTATACACGCAAAAATACATATGAAATTCTTCCAGAAGAGGTAGTTTCGCTTCAAGCAGGAACAAACCTCCCAGAGATTTCATTTGCCGATGGCTCAAACGGAACTTTACCAACTCAAGTACGCCAAGTAACGGACAGAAAGAATAATGCATCCAATTATTATTTCTCTGTAGCTCTGAGGGAACCCCCTGTAACCTCAAGGTATAAACCTTTGGTACACCAAATTAGAACTCCTCTTGGCACTCCTGCTAAAACTTCGAATAACAAAACAACAATAAGTTTGAAATATAGTTATGGCAATGACCTCATGGGGTTTGCTAATCGTGAATTGAACAGAAGGATACAGGGAAGATCCAAGTTTTCTTACGGAACAATAAAAAGACCGTATGAAATTATGAGAGAACAATTTGTTCCAGATGCTCCCAATTCAATTAGTGGTGTTGACTTAATAAAAGTATTCTCATATTCCGAAACAATATATCCAAAAGAAGTTTACACATATCTTTCTGGATCTCGTGCAAGATTATCTTTTGTTAATGATTTCTGGCTTGATGATTCAAATGTAACAAGCTTCGATGCATCGTCTCTTGTAACTTACTCGGACATCCTGAACCCAACGATCCAGACAACATTAGTAAGACAACTCCCAAGGATGCTAGCACCGCACACAACTTCTCAAGGGTATGTTGTTCAAGCAAAAGAAAACACACCTTTCAATGCTTTAGATCCTTCTTATCAAATGGCAACTGGTGCTGGTTCTGCTTCTATTTGGCCTATGGACTCGTTCATGTTTGCAGACTCTACAGGGTCTTTAGCCACCGTTCTGACGGCTTCGGTTCCTGTTTTGTTGGCTGATGCTGCAACCATGCCATGTGGCGAATTAATGATGACACATTATGGAACAATAGATGATGGGCTTACAAATACAACATATACAAATGGAACAGCTTCTTACCAAACGGCAAGCATAAACTCTTCACAATATGTGTATAACATTCCGGTTGCCATAGAGACGAGCACAGCAGTACCAGCCGTTGCTGCTCGTGCTGCTATTACAGCTAGTTATGATGAGGGGCAACTTCTCGCTGCGGCGAATGCCATTATTACCATAACTTCTTTTTCAACGGCTGCCCTTGATCCATCTGGTGGATCATCTCTGACCGGTGGCCGGACCATTATAATTCCTGACAATTCAGGAAACACTGTGACTTTCTATTTCTCATCGGCGAAACCTCACGGCACTGTTACACGATTAAATCCTATCGAATATGTGGTTGACATAGGTGGTGTTACTAGTATTGTTGATGTGGCGAACTCATTGCATAATGGGGTACTCCTTGCACAGTCAAATAGTGATCTTTTGGTAACACCTGACCCCGCAGCGATTACATCGGGCAAGGTATATATTGTCGCTGACGCTCTCGGTTCTGGAATAAATGGTACAGCAATAACTGGCACAGGAATTGGAACTGTAGCTACTCAATTGCCTTATGCCGGCGGGTCAGAATATACATATAACGCTAAAACTTTACTCATCGATGATGACTCTCACGGTACCGTAAGTTATAGTTTTGATTCCTCTTTGGCACACGGAAGCTCCAATCTAACCACTATTGGTACTTCAGGAGCAACAGCCGCACAAGTCGCCGCCGCTATACGCCAGACAATTAATTTGTCTCAAGGTGCTGGAAATATAAACGTAACTGCTGGGACTGTGGTAGGAAATACAGTTCCTTTGACTGCGGATAACGCAGGGATTGCGATGAATGGTGAGCCCATAGCTGGATCTGCGGAAGCTGATGGCGGAATTGTGGCAGTGGATTTCGCCCACGGGGCAGCAGGTTATACCAGTATGGGATCCCGACCTGAACCCCGTTCTCCCGGCTCTGTCTACACAAGACCAGCGTGGACAGCAGGACTTAACAGGCGTTTGGTTGATGGTCCAAATAAGGGCAATACGACTACTTCTGTTTATCCATTTTATAATAGTTATGAAGTGTTTGCCCAAGACATAAGGCTCGCAGCAAAAGATCACACGATTGTTCCAGAATATCGTATCAGTGAACATGTATCAACATTTCAGCAGCAAGGTTCTTTGTTTGCACTTGTGTCTGCCTCCTTAGAGATCACAGGGGCAGTCAACACAATCAATAATGGAGCATTTCCTCAGTTTTACGACAGATATTGCGAAACAGATGATATAGAATTCTTAGAAGATTTCATGCCAACTGACGAAGCAGACAGAAACTTTATCTTTAATAAATATCCAAGACACTTTGAGATGAACTCAGAGGCTGTTATCAAGCTTCTCCCTTACAGCGGGTTTTATCCAGTTGATAGAACTTTAGATATAGCAGCGCTGTTTAGCTCCTCTTATGGGCCAAATGCAATTATAACTGGTGCCGATGCTGCAAAAACCCAAGCGTGGAGATCTATTCTGAGACCATTTTATGCACCAGGCATTATGTATAATTCAATTAAGTCTGGTATAGCGGTAGATTACCCAATCAGAAGATCTGGAAGAAATGATACACAATTTGAGCCAGTGGCAATTACAGCCGCCGATCCACTACAAGGTGCATTAAGCGGAGCATTAGACGCCTCAGTGACTTCTACGGGACAAGTTCCTGGGAACTCAAGAAGAAGTCGCCCCAACTCAGACTGGGGTACTACTGAAGCCAATAAGTTTTTCTGGGCAGACAGGTTGCCATTTGAGACGATCTTGGACCCTGTTGATGCTCTTCAACAAGGTTTTCAAAATCCAACAGTATTATCTGATATCAATCAGTTGTTGGTTCTTGATGCGAGTGGGTCAATCAATCCCAAATCTCTTGACGACTCTTTATATAAGAAAGCAGTATCAAACTTTTTGGCGAACGTTCCCAAGTTCTTCTTGCGTAAGAAGACGAACAAGTTCGGATCAGATGGACACTTGACAAAGTTTGTATCTCAGTTTGGCAAACCAGCAACGTCAGAAGGTGAAACTTCTGTACCTGTAAGGTCTGTTGAAGTTGATAAGGATGCTGCATATATGATGGAGATTGGACTTCTCAAAACAGACAACTTCAATTTCTACAGCAATCCATACGCTTTTGGTATACCAACTGCTACAGGTTCTCAAGGTTGGGATTCTTTAAATACCAATCAAGTTCCTACATCTCCAAACTGGCCTAAGCACCGTGGCGAGTTTGCTCCATTTACTCCTCCACATTATTACGGACCATCTCTTGTAAGAATTACGTTTGTTCCGTCTGGAGATAAGGACGCATATACACTAGATGAAATTATCAACAATGATCGTGGCGAGGTATATGTACAGTTCTTAAATGAGAGTGGAAGTTATTATGATTTTACCTCTGGGTCATTTGTTGATCGAGACGGTAACACTGTCACAACAACAACTTCTCCTGATTATGGCTGGAACCGAGCCTGGCAGAATAGAATGGATATTGATGCATCTATTAATATTAATAACGAATTTCCAATCGATAGTGGCGGAACGTATAAATCATCAGATCCTAACAAGTGGGTGATTATGCCCAAGTGGGAATGTCCAACCCTTGACTTTCCAGACAGGTCTAAGCCTGCCGACCAATATGCTTTTTCATCTTCTGTGACTCCTAGTGAATACACTTCATCAGCACAGGGAATGTGGCACCAGTATGGCATCATGCCTAATAATAATGAGGGTTCTTACCTTTATATCAAGGATATTCCTACTGGCGATAGTGAGGAGTTTGATTATGTTGCTATTGGGACAACCCCTGCATCTGATTCAATCCGGACATATACCTATGTGAGTAAGGTTCCAAAGTTTGTTTCAGATGCTGATAAGAGCGTCAAATCATTAGCAGACTTGTGTGGTTTTGATCCTGAAGAAATTATACGCTCAGGTTTTGACTTCTCAAAGGCTAAGCGCCTCGGCGAACTTGCAGAAGACGATGAAAAGTCAATGTCCGAAGCAATACTTGCTTTACCATTCTATCTCGACAAAGAGCAAAAGCCAAGGCTTATCACACTCCAAGCACCAGCAGATAAATTGGGACCAAAGATAAAACAGTTTAGAAAACAATTTACTAAATTCTCATTACCTCCCTCTTTGGCTTCTAAACTATTAGGCATGGTTCCAAGTGGATATCCAAACATTCCTGATGTCATAAATCCATTTGGTGGAGATGATTACGATTCAATCCTTAGTGGAGAGTCTATGGCTGCTACTCCTGTGGTATACTTGATGGAACACAAAGTAAATCTGACCCGCCAAGACCTGGCTGATATCTGGCAAGGAATTATGCCAGATCTTTCTACCAATTTCAAAACAAGCCTATCGGCGGTTGATCATTATATGCCTGGTGACAGGGTAGAAGAGGAAACAACAAGATTCCCAGAAGTTCTCAGGGAACAATTGAACCTTGGTGTCAATAGAGATGGTCACCCAAGATATGATCTTCTTGATATTGCCGATCATCCAGACACCCTTGGACTTTTTCCAGATATCAAGTGGCTTGTCTTCAAAGTAAAAGAAAGGGGCATTTCAGACTACTCTCAAATGGTAGTAGAGGAAGTTGAGGGTGATAATGCCTTTACGTTTGATAGCATACGACAAACTTTATTGAATGAAGGACTTGGGCAAGAGATCGCAGACAGACTGCTTAGTGATCGAGATAAGTTCTCGAAGAGTATTTATATTTATAAGCACAAGTTGCTTGACCCAACTTTCAACTGGCCTTACGATTTCTGTTCTTTGATTGAACTTGGAAAAATAAATACTAAGATTGGCTTCCGACCCGAGTTGAATAAAGAAGTTCAAGAGTATGAAGCAGAAGGTCGATTTATTGCAGACCAGCTTGAAGAAGCAGTCGAGCAAAGGCGAACAGGTGCCCTCGGTGCTGATGGTTTACCAGGCTTAGACACTAGAAGGAACTTCACATAAAATCGGCATAGGTGATATTTAAGATATGGTTAAGTTTTTTGATCAAAAGCAGGAAGTAATCCAAATTGAACTGACTCCATATGGGAGACAACTCCTATCAGAGGGTAAGTTTGCCCCATCTCATTATGCATTTTATGACACAAATATTCTATATGATGGTGCTTTTGGTGGAATAACAGAAACACAAAATACCATAGTAGATCGAATTAAGGACAGTACGCCCCGTTCGAGACCAATAACAAAATTTCACACAACTGAAGGGTCACTTGTATCACTGTCTAGTGCAAATTATAAAAACTATTTTGATCAACAAAAAGAATACTGTGCCACTTATAATAGATTTCTAGGAAAGAATAGTACTTTTTCTGATTTTGCTCCCTCTTGGGATATTAATGTTACAGAAACAAGCGATTCAGATTTCGAAGAAGGGGTAGAGTACAAGGCAAATAATACACTGCCAGTTGTTGATTCAATCCTTGATATTACATACGAACTTGCAACAAGCGGATCCGCTTCATTTTATACCCTGTTGGAAAATCAGAACCTAACCTTAGATGTTTTAGAGTTAAACACATTCTTTAGTGTAAATGGAAACTTTGACCTTGAGGTTTTTCGTCTCGATCCTAAAGGAGGAGGAGAGATGACAGCCCTTAGTTTTATCAACCCAAACTCAATAAACTCACAAAACTTAACAAACCAGACTTCTCCCTTATATTTATCAAGGACTATTGAGGGTACTAATGAAGATATTTTGACTGGCTTTCCTGTGTTGGATAACACTTATGTTGAATATTACTTTCAAGTTTTATTAGACAGAGAGGTCGCAGGGATAGATATGCCAACGAATTCATCAATCTATAAGAGAAACATTACCAGAAACCCAGGAAACATTTGTAAAGTTGTCCAATCAAATAGAGAACACTTCCCAATTGTATAGGATAAGAAATGCTACTTAGATCAATAAAGAGTTTAGATTTTGGATCAATCACGCTTGAGGTAAGTCGCAAGCAAGAGGACCCCTCTGCATTCAAACGAATGGCGGTTGTAAATTCTTCATTTATCCAAGCGGTGTCAAAAGTTTCAGAAATGAATCAAGAATTAGAAGGTTTGAGAATTCGAATTGTAGCATCTTATACAAAAAAATCATCACAACTAATTGACTTCACAACCCAAAGATTCAATGAATACCTCATATTTGAAGATCAAGATATGATGTTTCGAGCAAATACCCCGGCTAGTGAGTATGTAAGTTTTCTAAGAAATGATCTTGGTGCTGGGGATTCAGTCCTCAGCGAAACCCAGCCTTTTTCGCCTTATTCAACAAACAAAACAGCTATTCCTGAAATGTTCCGGAACTTGTTTTCTGATCAAGGTACTTTAGAGGGAACTGTTGTTTATGATGCTGCCCTTACTAGCGCTTTGCCAAGAGACGAAGACGGCAACATACTTCGCAGATCAATAGTTGATACAAATGTAGCCGTCATGGCTCAAAGACCAGAGGCTCAACTTGCTGACGAAAATAGAGACTGGAGCGAGGTGTTTATTGACTTGGTATCTCAAGCAAGTACTCAAAACACAGAAAGAGTTCACATGGACCCTGTAGTTTTTGATATGTCAGGACTAACAGAAGGAGATCTTGACCAGCTTACTTTTTATATGTTTATATATGAGTCTGACTTTGGCGTTGGTGGTCAAGATTTCACACTACCTCAAATTTCCTTAGTTACTGGAATGACACTAAGTCGAACAGCAAATGTGATCGGCGAAAGAACAGCTTGGCCAAGAATAACGGCAGCAAACCCGTACAGAGGCATTGGACTACAACAACCAGATGGTCAATACATCGACACAGTAGTTGTTGAGTCACCAGATGCTGAATTTTTTCAGAGAATTGATCTCAATCCACAGCAGGCTAACGTACAAAAAATTAGCAATATGTTTGACCAAGTGTATGGAACTCTAGCAAGAACAATTCTAGACGACAAGCCAGAAATAAAAAAGATAGTCAAGAAGGATAACTTTTTCTCAGACCTTTGGATGACTAAAGATAGCGAAGAAAATAATCGATTTATGTTTGCATTTGACATTGAGTCGTGCCTAATCGCAAACAGCTATTTCCCGTTCCTATACCGCAGTCCAAATATCTCCAATCAGTTAATAAACAAACAGGGGCTGATGAACAATGAAAACTCAGAACCGTCCAGAGTCTTGATGATGAATGTCAAGAGGAGATTTGTTGATAAAGATACAGACATTCCTATAAATGAAATTGGCACATCTGGAGGTAGAAAAGAAAAAGGACCAAACTCTACATTCAAAGAAAAGATTATTGGCGAGGCAACGCCTTCAAGGAACATATACCTCAATCCTGATAATACAAGAAGTGTTGAAAATAAAACAATTTTTTATGAGGGTAGGGACTCACTCACTGACCCAACAAAATATTTGCCAGGAAAGTATGAAGTAGTCAACAATGATTTGGTTTATGGTACAGAATATATTGTATATGATGCCGCACCAATCTTCATGAGAAATATGATAAAGTTCTTGACAGAACAAAAAACAATTGTAAGAGAGATATTTGATACTATTGTAAACTCTGTCCCAACTAGTCAAGGATATCGAGGCGGAATAGTAAAAGATGGTAGAGATTTGTATGACCCCGTGACTCGAACTTTGAATGTTTCTCTTAAGAATATTTCTGGAACATTCGACGGACAAATCCAACTGTTTGAGAACGTTTTGTTAAAAGCAGCAGGAGAGTATCAACAAATATTAGACGACCTTATACCGTTTGAATTTGAGGGTGGTTCAATTAATGTTTATCAATTCTTTAGAGATGAATTCCGCCGCAATGGAGGACTAATTGATCCTTTGACAATAAAAGACTTAGAAAAACTTATGGATGTTGGAATTCAATTGATTTTCCGGAAACTAACAGAGATCTTCCCGAATGACCCCATGGGACGAGGATTAGGAGTTGATATTCAGTCTAATCTAGAAAGGCGAGGCTTTTGTCAAAGAAAAATGCCACTAGTAAGAGGTGAATATTATTTTGACGCTGATATGCCCAAAGGAGAAGACTTTGGTTTTGGGTCCGACTTTATATTTGATGCAGAGCCCGACATGGAGGGTCTTGCAAGAATATCACTAGCAGATTATGTGACAAGAATTAATTTAGAGTTTGAGAAATATTTCCAATCTGATGATGCTGGGTCGGGACCAGAACCTGTTGCTAGTTTTATAGACCCGTCCCACACATATTTTACGTCTCTTGTGATAAGAACCCCAGGAAGAAACGAAATTGTTCAAACCCAAGCTGGAGGCAACAGATCACCAGTAGTGAGGTATGATCTAAATCGTTATGGGCAATTGTTTGCTGATATATGCAATCTCAAGTATTTTGCGAAAAACAGAAAAACAAACCCAGAAGTGGAAGACAGATCACTAGCCCAGTCACAAAACAACATTTTATATGATTCAATTATCACGGCACTAGAGGAACAACACCGTGTGGAAATTACAACAGATATACAGACACAATATAATCCACCAAAAATTATGACTGGTGATGTTTTGCCAACTGTTGGTGATAACTTTTTTCGTCGTTCAACTTATATTTTCCGCAATGGACCACTGGCTATACCTACTCTTATTGGTGGCGAAAATAACCTAGACCCAAATGTTATTACCTTTCTTGATAGTGTGGACAGTACGATATCACAAAATGCACCGCAAAATTCAAAGGGACTTATTGATAAAAACTTTGATAAATTGAGACAGGTAAAAAGACCAATAAAATTACCTTTTGCGATTTTAGGAGAACTAACTGTTGACCCAGAGTTGAAATTTGATGTTGATTATGAAGATAAAGCATTCAATTCATTGAAAAAATTCTCAAACACAACAATTATAACTCAAGAGAGCCTTAGACCTGTGTTGCAAGACACTTTCGTTTCTGGGTTGCCAAACCAAGTCAAAAGTGCTATAATTGTTGCTGTTACAAATCAAAGGCTTGTTTTTGGGAATGACGTCACTACTTTCGACGCTTGTCGCCCAGTGTTGGAGGATAAAGATTCGGGAGAAGAAGAAAGACTCATAAGCTTCTCAGAAAGCTCAGATTTAGAGCCTCCTTACGCACTAACTTATGATCCTATGAAAACATATGCCAAGTTTTTGACTTTTTGGATGAATTATAAACAAATAGCCACAGTTGAATATTTGGATAGTTTTGGTGATCTAGAGAAGAACGAAGACTTCTATAAGGATATTCTTCAATTAGACCAAGCAGACGAAGTTGTTTTTGACAAGGCAAAACTACCTAGCTGGCGAAGACTGACTCAAGCAAGGCTTGCTGACGCATCAAAGGCACAAAAGAATTTATTATGTAGAGTAAGATTGATGACTCCAGAAGACTATGTCAGAATCCTTAGTGAATATAAGCCTCCGATCCTAGATATGGTTAGAGAGTTTTTCGAGAGAAAAGAAATGTTAGAACTTCCAATATACAATAGATATTTCCTGCTAGGAATGGGCGAGACTCCAGAAGAGCAAGAACCTGCTGAACAAGAGTCCTTCATGTCCCTTGTCGGACCAGGGTACAGGGGACCTCTATAAAATGCCTTTCAAAAGAAAAATAAGATTATCAATACCAGAGACTTCCTCTAAGTACGACCCTTTTCGGCGCTTTTATATGGCTGGTGGTTATAAAAAACCATCAAAAGAGGATCCATCTCTTATGTTATCTGAGACCGAACAAGGGTCTAGGATTATATGGTCGCTTGGTGGATATATTGAAAAGGATGCCGATAGACCAAAAACACCAACCCAGCAACAGATGGATGATTGGGTATTCGCACTAAAGACTGAGAACCCAAACCGAGATCAAATAAGTAACAATGATTATATAGAACATGCCGAAAACAGAGATAAACTCCGCCTCCCTCAAATTTTAGAAGATATGAGGATGAGTACTATAAACCAGTTGCTTGAACAACAAGCTGAATCTGTCAAGATCCGCCTCGATCTTAATGTTTTTTATGACGACGAAGACAATTTGACAACGGAGGGTCAGGCATTCCTTCGGACTATGATAACAATGTCCACTCAAGAGATAGCGTATTACCCAATATTATCAACAATGCTTGAGAGGGGCACTCGAATTGGACTGGGGGCTCTATTTTCTTTCGATACGTTCGGTGAAGTATATCAACTTATCATTTCAAATTTATATCCTGGCGATGAATCAACGAACAAGCAAAATAGGATTGCTCTATATACCGCAGTGTTTGACCTTCTTGGCAGGCAAGAGATAATAAATATTTTTAGATGGATGCCACAAGACAAAAAAACAACATACAGAGTAACACAGATAGTCGAAGACACTCCATATGTTACCAGAGCGGAAACTCATTCCTACTTCGGCTCAAACCCGGCATTGCGATCAGAACTTGGAATATCTCGAACAAACCCAGAATATAACCTGTTCGATAAAAAATATGAACTAGCCCTCAGCGGTACAGATGTCAGAGAAACTGTCCAACCAAATATGTATCTTTACGATCTTTACACTTCTGCAAATATAGACGAACAAGGTCGTAGAGTTGACAACGCTTGGCAGGGAGATCCGTCCTTGTCAAATATTTTGCAAGAAAAATATGCAACATCGGTCACACAAGCCGGAAACATAACTCAAATACAAGATTTGGATGATAGAAGTTTTTCCGATTATCTGGATGCGTTTTCAAAAGCTCTGGAATGTGATCTAACAGAGGAGCAAGAAATAGAGATAGATGGAGTAGTTTCCAGAACACTGTTCCCTGCAACCGATATGAATATAGTTCAGGATCTAAATGATAAAAAGAGGCATTTCCCAATGTACATTGAAACCTCTTTTTCCTGCGATAAACAAGGTCCAATTGCAAAAATAATAAATGACAGTAACACAAGTTCAGTATTCTTGGATTATTTATCACGTGCCCAAGGATCTAACTCAACTTTTTATGTTCAATCTGACTATCAACTGATGGATGATGGAAGATCCTTAGCACCACTAGGAGATAAGGATCTGCAAGTTGTTAGTTTATTTGAGGCAGTTGAAGCAGCACTCAAATCAGCAGTTGTATCTTTAACAATCACAGAGAGGGGATTAGAGCCAATAACAGGTGTAATGTTGTCTCCACAACAGATTGCCGATGTGCAAAATGCCTTCACAAGTGCAGAGTCTACAATTCATGAAAATGCTTTGTCATATGTTGATTATATGACACATCTTGAAGTTAACAATCCTTCTGAAGCGCTTGGATATAGGCTTTCTAAGTTTGACGTTGAAACTGACCGTTTGGTCCAAGAAATTATATTTGCAAATTCTGGAGAAGTGGAACAAGTAAATTATGTTGACACTCAAGTAAAATATGACAAGTTTTACAGATATGAACTCAGTGAATTTCGTTTAGCTACAAGCACAGATTATCAAATGATAGTCCTAGATGTAACAGAACCATCAGCGCTTGCCATAGACCCGATCCCAGATACGCTTGAGCCATCTATGGTTTTATACGATATGGAGACTATCGAAACTCCTCACGCAGAAATTATAGAAATACCAATATATGGAAACTTTTATTTGGATGAAGGGTTCCGTAGTATGATAGATACTATGTCATATCCAGATGTCAAGGTTATGGATCGACCACCTGCTGCTCCTGATCTTCAAGTGTTGCCATTGTTGGACAACTTTAGAGAAGTTAAACTCGTAGTTCACCCAAATACAGGAGATTACACAGGAGATCATGCCCTCCCGCTAATAAATGTCCCAGGACTAGCAAGCAAGTTTGAAGATCTGTACAATTATCAAGTACAGTTTGAAAACTTTGATTTACCCAGAGACTTTTTGGAATTCCGAAACGAAGGGACAGATGAGATACAGAAAGTTTATCTTTTGAGGTCTGAAGAATTAGACTTCACTGTTGCTGAATATAATGATCTATATGCTAGTTTCTTTGTAAGTGAAACTGGTGCTGTTCGTATTTTATCAACAGATCCCGATGCTGGCGAGGAAACAGTAGTATCCTATGATATTTTAGATACTTTAGAGACTAACAAATATTATTACTACAGTTGTTATGTCGAGGATTTTCATGGTAACCCATCTTTACCATCTCCAATTTATCGTGTAAGATTGGTTTATGAGAAAGGACTGTTTGTCCCTGAGATAGAACTCTTGAATTATAAACCTGTCTCAAACAAGGTCCCTTCACGTAAGTTTTCCAGATTTATGCAAATTGCGGCATCTGGAATACAAACATTCCCATTCAACGAACGAAACGAAGAGAACGTTTTGGTGGGTATAAAAAACCTAGCGTCACAACTAGGAAACACAGCGGTTGGCAATAGTTTTGTTTTCCGTCTTACTTCACGTGATACGGGTAGAAAATTTGATATTAAGATTTCGTTTAGTGAAAAAACGATTACACCGGAAGATGAAAATACACTTGGATGTGAATAAGAAAACTAATTTTGATAAATCGATACTACTTAATAAGAACTGCACGAGCAGTGTAATGAGGAAAAGTTATGGCATTTTTAGACAATAGCGGCGACATTATATTAGATGCTGTCCTAACGGATGCGGGAAGAAAAAGACTAGCAGCCGGTGATGGAAGCTTCAGGATAGCTAAGTTCGCCCTTGGCGACGATGAAGTTGATTACTCGCTTTATAACACAGGAGCAACATCAGGTCAAGAAGATTTGAGAATTTTGCAACTTCCAATATTTGAAGCTTTTACAAACAATACAAGCGTATTGAAAAATAAACTATTGACATATGCTGACAATTCCTTGTTATATTTGCCTGTAATTAAATTAAACAACTTGAGCGACTTCGGCGCTCCCGTCAATTCTGGTAATAGTGGGTATTTTGTTTCTTGCGATTCGACAACATCTGAGCAAGTTCGAGCTATTAATCCAAATCCCTTTACAGTTGATGGGTTCCGTGCAGCCGATGATGCAAATGCTGACTCCACTATATCACGAATCACATTTGATCAAGGGTTGGACAGTTCAGACTTGTCTTTGGATCTTTTGTCCGACACAGACAGGGCTCTTATGGAGACTCAATACATTATTGAAGTTGATAATAGACTTCTTCAGATAGCTACTCCTGTTGATGGTTCACTTGCTACGCCAACTTTCATTGACGATGACAGTGTGGCGAGTTATTATTTCTCAATGAACTCAAATCCATCATATTTCATGATGCCACAAATTCAGGGTGAAGGTGTCAACAGAACAAGTGCAGGGAAGGTAATCGGACCAACCTCAGCGACTGGACGCCTGGGTCCACGTCTCATGTTCAATCTCAGAGCCTCCAGAGATGTTCAGGTAAGCACAACCCTATTCACACAATTAGGGAAAACAGGAGAATCAGTATCAGGTGCTGGCGCAGGTACATTTAGCACAATTGATACAGTTCTTAGAGTAACCGGATTCACAACTGGTTATAGAACTGATATTTCTCTAAAATTGTTCAAGAAAGAATAGAAGGAATAACAAATGGCAACCAGCTTTAAAACATTACTAAGTTCAGACGTACAACAGAATTTGACAAAGCTTCATGAAGCTATTCCTCTAACTGGTGCAATCCTATCAGGGACATATAGCGATAACAACATTAAGAACTATTCCCATGGAATGTTCCAATCTGTTTATGATTATCCTTACTTGAGTTCCTCTGCTAACCATGTTATGGATTTGACTTTGGGTATGGATGCTTCGGGGATGGCAGCCGCAAGTCTTGACGGTGTTACTCAACAAAACCAAAAGCAAGACATCTATAACGAAATGGCTCAAATGCTTTGTGGATACGATGCAAATGGGAATATCAATAAATTTGATGCCGCTGGCGCATTTAGTCCTACCCCTGGCACCAAAATGGGACAGGTTTATTTCATCAACTTTGCAAGATTATTGACCAAAGATGAAATTCAAAAAGTTGCCGGCGGTGGCTTTACCTTGAAACTAAACGTTGATGACGCATATGCCAGCCCGCAAACAACAACAAAGAAGCTAACACTTCAGGATGTTGCGGGAACTTCTGCACTAACAAACTCCCCAGTAGGAGAGTATAATATTTTGAGAGGAAGTACAGGTACTCCAGATAGTAGTTCTCCACCACTTGGTTTGGTATTCTATCAGGCCGGCATTGCTGTTGTTACAGCCTCTGTATTCACTTCAGCCATTACAGCCGAGGGAGCAGATACTCAGCTAAACAGTGCAGGAAAAACAGCAATTCAACTGATGGTCTCTGGCGCAATAAGTGCTAGTGCAGATGCTATTCGTCACCGAGTATTTGATATTGACTTCAACAACACTACAGAACTAAACTCTACAATTTACTTCTGCCGTGCTGGGTCTAATGAATTCAATTATAGTAGTAATCCAACATACTTATCTTCCAGTCAGATTAGAGTCAAGGATGTAAGCACAGACGATCCAATTTCATATATCACGACTGTAGGTCTCTACGGAGCAAACAACGAGTTGTTGGCTGTCGGAAAATTAAGCGAACCGCTAAAGAAGACACCAGCAGACGAGTATACTCTTAGGGTTAGACTAGATTACTAACGGGAGGTTTCATGTCTTACCTCCACAAGTTCGGACCAGACGATATTTTTATCAACAGGATGGTGGCTCATCCTGAATACGAATTCCTTATGTATAGCGGGTCAGCCTATTTCAACAATGATAGGCACATGGGTAGGAATATTCCAACAGGTTCACTAAGTCTTTATGAGATTAATGTTGATAGGGATGGTACAACCCAAGAACTAATCTATCCTTTTATTACAAAAGATGGCTTTTGGCTATCATTCCCTAATGTAACAGAAGAAGCTTATAGCGAGCTTGATTATGGCACAATAATAACAGGATCTTATCCTTTGACCGCTTCGATATATCGTCAGTATTTTGGTGCAACGACAAACCCTTTTCCTGCCGGAACAGAGGTAGATAAAACAACTTACTTTACAAATCGTAAGAAACTAATGTCATTAAAAAACACCATGAATTACTACAGGTACTTGAGCGACAGCTATGCCTATGATGGAGTATATGATACCTCTGCCGTCAATATGTTTGAGATACCTTCAATATTGTACGATTCAGGAATTGAAAAAGGCTCAGTCAGTTTAAAGTTTTATTACACAGGATCCCTAATGGATGAGTGTAAAGATCTGAAGCAAAACGGAGAGCTTATCTCCACCATGGGAGCAACTAGCGGTTCAACTGTTGGTGTTGTTTTATATAATGAAGGGTTTATACTTTTGACTTCTTCTGTGACCATTTCTGATAATCTCGACAATTATGAGGGTACTGGCACTCCTGTCAAAGCTAGGTGGACGTATTTTGGTGCCTATCGACCAACTGGCAGCGCAAGCACTTATGCTTCAGCTAGTCATGGTACAATAACTTTTAGGGGCACCCAAAGAATACCAACCATGACAATGTTTGCCACAGCCCAGCCAGGAGAACTAAATAACTCTTTGAATCCAACATGGTTGAGTTCTTCGAACGGTACTTGGCGTGAACAAACAATAACAGGGAGTCAGGGATATACAGAACCTAGACAACTTTCTATCAAAAATACTATTCAAAGTCAATACTGTAATTTTGAAGATGAGTTTGCCAAGCAGACATTCATAACAGAGATTGGTATATTTGATGACGATAAAAATCTGATTGGGGTTGCAAAATTGGCGAACCCTGTTATGAAGAAAGAACTAGACGAGTATACATTTAAACTAAAGCTCGACCTGTAGTAAACTAAGGTATGATTTTAGGATTAGATATTTCCACCGCAATAGTTGGTGTTGCTCTTATAGATGACCGTGAACTAATACTCAGCGAACACTGGGACATCTCAAAAGCAGACACACTATTTCAAAAAGCAGAACTGATTGGTTCAGAACTTTGGCAACTAAGAGACCACGGCGTAGAACATGTTTACATTGAGACTGCGCTCAAGAAGTTTATCCCTGGGAGATCCAGAGCCGACACAATTATGAAACTAGCCAAGTTCAACGGCATTGTTTCGTGGATGTGCTATGATACGTTTGGACTAGAACCAACGTATCTCAACGTGAATAGTGCTCGGTCTTTGTATGGGTTATCATTTCCACGTGGAACAAAGGGACCAAAAAGAAAGAAGATGGTCATTGAAGCTGTGATTGAAAAAGAAAAGACAGCTTTCAAGTACGAAATGGCTCGTGGTGGAAGAAACTACAAAAAGGGAACTGACGATAGAGCAGACGCCATAGTGATTGCCCGTGCTGGCGAATATCTTTTGAGAAACAAAGACAACAAAGGGTTCCTAACGGAAAAGATAGTTTTAGTTGATTAACAAACTATTTATTTTATGCGTATAACTATGACCCAGATTCGTAATGCGGTTCGAGAATCTTTGGTAGAGGTATACAGTAAACGCCAGCGTCGATGGGCATGTGCTCAGGCTGGGAAATCACGTAAGAACTTTAAAGGCAAACCTAGTTTGACTAAAAAACAAGCTAAAGAAATGTGCGCCGATACTAAAATTTCTAAAAAAAAGAAGAAATAAACTTCTTGACTTATTGACATCAAATGGTATTATAGTGTTGAAGGGAGGTGCTCCTATGAAGTACCAAGTCTTTAGCGATATGGACGGCGTGCTTGTCAACTTTGAAGGCGGCGTTCTAGAATATATGAACAAACGCTTTCAGGAACTAAAAGATCAACCTGACCATCCTGATTACAAACTTGCCCGCTCGGCAGCCAAAGAGCTTGGCGGCTGGGACGTGGTAATCAACAAGTGGCATATTGCTCGCTCCGATATGGAAGGTAGTCTAAAAAGAAACTACCGGACGAGAGATATGATGTACCGGATGGTTGAGGACAACGTTGAGTTGTGGGCTAACCTCGGCTGGGAGCGTGGCGGTAAAGAACTTTGGGATTACATCAAAGACATCCCAGGGTTGGAGATTCTGTCTGCCCCGATGGCAGAGGGTTCAAAGATCGGCAAGCGGATGTGGGTTGAACGTGAACTGGGTGTCCCAGTTGAAAAAGTCAACTTGGCTGACAGCAAGAAACCCTACGGAGTTTGGAACGGAAAACAAGGACTTCTGATTGACGACCGTGATAAGTATATCAACGAGTTCCGTGAGGGTGGTGGCATTGCTATTAAACATAATCCAGATGACGTGGATAATACGATTAGACAACTAAAAGAATTAGGACTCTGATTGTTCAACGATCCCAACTCAGTAAAGAAAAAGAAAATCCTTGATGAGATCCTTGGCAGACCTCACCGCCAAGGCAAGGAGTTTCTTTATCATTCACGATGTTGCGGGCATCACAAAAAGAAACTATCAGTTAACTTTGACAAGAATGTAGCCAAGTGCTGGACATGCGACTGGCGTACTAAAAATTTACGACGCCTTGTCAGGCGTTGGGGCGATGTAAGTCAAATCCATAGATGGAAGGATTTTGACGCCGATATTGAGCTAGGCGACCTAGACAACCTGTTTGCCAAGGAAGAGGATATAAAACAGCGAATCGACCTTCCAAATGAGTTTCAAACACTTACTGGTCGTTCTCACCCTGCCTCGGCAAGAGTGCCCCTAAACTATTTACGCAAACGTGCCGTTGAACAGAAAGACGTCCTTTATTGGAAGATTGGCTACTGCGCTTCTGGGGAATACAAAAATAGAATTATTCTCCCATCATTTGACGAAGACGGCTATTGTAACTTTTTCACGTCCCGCACATATGACCCCAACGTTTGGCCTCCTTATCTCAACGGACCCGGCAACAAAGACATCATCTTCAACGAACTGCTGATTGACTGGGAACGAGAGGTCACTCTGGTTGAGGGCGTCTTTGATGCGATCGTTGCTGGCGAGAACAGCATCCCGCTGCTCGGCTCAACCCTGCGAGAGGACAGCAGACTTTTTAGGAAGATTGTAAAAAACGACACACCTGTCCTGTTGGGACTGGATGCTGATGCTCACAAAAAAGCCATGAAACTTGTGAAGGCTTTGCTGGCTTATGATGTAGAAGTCCGACTGATGGACACCTCTGGGTACAAAGACATTGGCGAGATGCCACAAGAGGTTTTTCAGCAACGCAAAGAAGAAGCGCCTTTTATTGATTCTGATACCTATTTATTCAAGATTGCTTTAACAGCATGAGGGTACAGAATGAAGATAACAAAACAACAAATTCGTCAGATTGTTGAGGAAGAAATAAAAAACATCTTACTAGAAGATGATGAGCCCAAGAAAGACGCTTGCTACAGAAAGATCAAGGCAGCAGTACTGAAAAAAGGTGGGACTTGGCCTAGTGCTTATGCCTCTGGAAGATTAGTGCAGTGCCGAAACAAAGGCGCAGCAAATTGGAAAGAAGGCGAGACAAAGAAAGAAAATATTGTATATAATCGTCTTCGCCAAATGGTTGAGCAAGAAATTTCCAACCTTAACGAGAAAAAGAAGAAAAAGAACACGCTAGGTGACTGGTTTGATCAGCAGGGTCCCCCTGGACCAGAAGGCGGTTGGGTAGATTGCAACACCTGTCGCAAAGATAAAAAAACAGGTAGGAAAAAATGTAAAAAATGCGGAAGAGACACGGGTGAAAAAAGAGCAAAGTACCCCAAGTGCCGCCCAACTCCGTCAGCTTGTAGTAAGCCAGGTAACTACGGAAAAAAATCAAAGGCAGGCAAAAAAGGATGAAGATCACCAAATCACAACTAAGAAAGATCATTCTAGAAGAGATCAACAAAGAAATCCAACCCAAGGTAGAGAAAGATATTCTAGACACACTTGAGGTAGAGGGTGGTGCCGCTGGACTAGACCCACTGGTTGCTGCTGCGAAAAAAATTGCTAATGAAATTACAAAAAAAGATATAATAAATCTTTTACAAAAGATGAAGAAGGTCAAAGAGCATGAGCACGGAGACTACTACATCAAAGAAGAAGTTGAAGAACTTGAAGAAGCTAGTAAGTCATTTGACAAAGATAAAATGAAGTGCAATAAAAAGCGATATATTAGAAAAGGCGAGACTGGGCACGGCAAGAAGCAAAAAGTTGTCAAAGCGTGTGAGAAAGGCAAAGAAAAAATTGTCAAGTTCGGTGATGCTAAAATGAGAAATAACAAGGATAAAAAGAAAAACAGAAAAAACTTTAGAAGCCGGATGAATTGTGATAAACCAGGCTCTAAACTAAAAGCAAGATATTGGGCTTGCAAGGACTGGTAATGAAAAAGATAATTGTAAAATGGAGAAAATTTGTTGATAGTGCTAAAAAGTATGTTTGCCCACCTGCAACACAAGACTTAAAACTAAACACTAAAAACCGTGACTCTGCTATCCACGCAGAGCATATCAAGTACGGACCACTAAACGTTGACGAGCCAGGTGATTATTGGGAAAAAATAGCAAAATACTGGAACACATCAGTCAAAGCAGCTAAAAAATCTTTATGCTCCAACTGTGTAGCATTTGATATATCTCCAAGAATGGACGAATGTATGCCTGGCGTGACCACAGATAAAGACGGTCGCCTGGGTTACTGTTGGATGCATCATTTCAAGTGCCACTCCGCTCGGGCTTGTTATACTTGGGCAAAAGGTGGACCCATAGATACTGACAAAATATCCCACGAATGGCAAGATAGGAATAAGTTCCCAGAACAATAAAATGAAAGAACGCCTAACAAAGCATCTTAGAGAGCAGAATATGACATACTTGCAGCATCTTGCACATGCTCTCAAGTATTCAGTAGTCTTAGCTTCTTGTTCGTTTGTTTTGGTGTTTCATGCTTTCTTGCCTTTTCTTTTCGAAAAGTATGCCTCCGACAGGGTTGACATAAAATGAGAAAGCTCTTGACGGAGTGGCGCAAATATATTATGGAAGCAAAAGATACAAACCGGGTTGCAAAAGTTATTCTAACAAGAGGCAATCAGGTTTTGTTGCTCCGTGGCGCATCAGATTTTTATGAGAACACTTGGGACTTGCCTGGCGGGCACATACAGGAAGGTGAGGAAGAAATGACCGCCGCCGCCAGGGAAACAAAAGAAGAGACAGGGCTAGAAGTAAAAGATCTAGAAGAAGTTCTAGACACCCCACAAATAATTTATTACAAAGCTAGACTCCCAGGGGGAGAAATAAAATTAAGCTCGGAACATACAGCACACAAAATGGTCGATCAAAACACTATCGACAACGAAGACATTTCTCAGGAATTCAAGACAGCCGTAAAACAATCCTTTTCATAAACTAGTTACTTTATGAGCAAGGAAAGAGATTTCTATAGAAAAATGCAGGAAGACGCTCGCAACTCTATGTTCGAGCCGGAGGTTATTGACGTAACCCCTCCTTCGACAAAGAAGACTGTAACTGCAAAACCCAACTACCTTTCAGCAGTCGTTTGGACTTCGGTTGTCGCAACTGTGGTCTGTACGATTTTTATGGGTCTCCTTTTGTATGTTGTGAATGAGAGCCGAATTGAAGAGCGACTTGAACAGGCTGCGAGCCACGCTCTTTACAATTTGGAAAATGTAATCAAGCAGCAGAGTATAGAGTTACAGCAATTGAAGGCAGAAAATAAAAAGATATATAATCACATAAAATTCTGGACTCCTTTTGAGCACAGACTCCCACCAGGCGTAAAAGAAAAGTGGGACATCCCAGGGTATGGTCTACCAAGATATGAGTACCAATCCCATTATATTTGTCAGGAGGGCAACTTATGCTTACCTTTCTTGGAGTAATTGTTTTAGTAATCTTTATTCACGAGTTGGGACACTTTGTTGCTGCTCGTGCTTGCGGTGTGGCAGTTGATAGTTTTTCAATAGGTTTTGGGAAGGTTCTACTCAAGAAAAAGCTTTGGGGAACTGAGTGGCGTTTGTCTTTGTTACCTTTTGGTGGATATATCAAACCACGTGGCGAGGATGACTATTATAATAAGAGAAATGATCCCCAATCTTTTTGGGCAGCATCACCACTGGCTAGAATAATAATTGCGGCATATGGACCCTTGTTTAACTTATTGCTCCCTTGGCCCTTATACTTTCTTATGCTTGTTGGTCAACCATATCCAGATGTTGTTGTTCCCGAAGGAGCCCAGCCGGCAAGAATTGGTGTTGTGGAAGCAGCAGGTTATGCTCACAAAATATCCACAAAGATGTATGCTAACATTTGGCAAGCATTGAAAGCTTCTGGCGAAAAAGAAATGACAATCAAAGATGTGGGTGGTCCTGTTGCCGTTTACGAATTTACGGAACAAGCAAGAAAAAGAAGTTCAGAAACAGGAGACTGGGGATTCCTTATAGACTGGATAGCCTTCTTCTCGATTAATTTAGGAGTAATAAATCTATTACCGATCCCAGTATTAGATGGTGGGCATATTGCTATGTCTGGGGTTGAGATTGTTACCCGTAGAAAGCTGACCATTAAAACACGAAATGTACTAAATATGATAGGTCTGGTGATGATATTTGGAATCTTTGCTTTAGCAATAACTTCTGACATATTTCGCCTTGCTGGAATTTAGGAACTATTTATAAAGACCTTTGCTTTGAGAGAATAAAATGAAAATCACAAAACAACAACTAAGAAGAATTATTCAAGAAGAGCTACTCAAAGAGTTTGGCTCGGAAGAGTACGGACCACAAACCAAAGAGTTTGAGCCAATTCCAGGCGTAGATTTTGATAATCCCAAAGAAGCGCTGCTTCGTCAAATTGTTTCAGACAAACAAAGAGGCGAAGTAGAAGGCGTAATGGTTGATTTATTTACTGCTTCCGCTATTGTGTCTGTCTTAGATGCTATTAACGATACTAACAAGGAGAAACTCTTGGCGTTGCCTGTTGACCGAATGGCCGACATCGCATTCAAGATGATGAAATAAAATGAAAATCACCAAATCACAACTACAACAAATCATCAAAGAAGAGCTTCAAACAGAGATGGACTATTCCCAAGAGGGGAGAGATGAAAGCTTTCAAGATGTTATGACTGATGCAGGATACTCAAGATTGATTCAGTTGGTCGAAGAATTGCTAATGCAAAATCCTGAAAACCTCATCGCTGTTGAGATGAATAAAATATTGTCTGGAACCTGGGGATACTAAAATGAAAATTACAAAACAAGAACTTACACAAATTATTAAAGAAGAGCTTGAAGCTGAAATGAACGAGGGACATTACGACGGACCTTATGGCGATGATATTGACACGCCAAGTCTTCAAGCTCAGATGGAAACTGCTATTCTTGCTGCGGTTGAGGCATTGGAAGAAGGCGACTTAGAGGCAGCTATGGCAGCTTTCCCAGAAAGACTACTCCAACAACTACGACCTTATGAGGGTCCAGTCGGCAGCGGACCATCGGCAGACATGGAAGAATACGAAAGTGATTACCGTGACCCGCCCAGCGAGCCACTTGATATGAGTGGGGGACGCAAGGTCAGCAGAGCACAAAGAAGGCGTGAAGCCGAAATGATGAAAGACTACGATATCTAAAATGAAAATCACAAAATCATATCTACGGAAACTCATCAAAGAGACAATCCAAGAAGGCTGGGAAAACGAGAAAGCCTGGACAGTCACAATGAGAAATTCTGACACTGGAAAAACAGAAGAAGTACATGTATGGACAGGCGCTCCCGACGAAGAGGAAGCAAAAGTAGTTGCCAAATCAACATCGAAGTATGCGGGAAAAGAGTGGGTTGCTGACGCCGCAGAGTTGAAGGAATCTACGGCTAATAGCATAAAAGAGGAACTTTCTAAATCCGACATGGAGATGCTACAGTCAGCCGTAGAGTCAACTAGGAGAAATTCAAAGAGTGGATTCAAGCTGCGCCCCATCGACGTTATACCTGCGCTTGAGTTATCGAAAAGGTCCTTCGAAAAAAACATGAAAGACGAAAAGCTAAAGAGAAAAAAACTAGCACAAGTCGAAAAGTTAATAAAACACGTAAGCAACAAGGGTATCCCGCTAAGGCTTATGAACTTATGAAAATCACCAAAGCCCAACTCCGTGAGATGGTGAAGCAACAACTTGAAGAACGTTGCCAAAAAGGCTATAAGACCCACCCAACTCGCAAGACCAAAAAGATGTTCGGAAGAACGTATAGAAATTGCGTCAAAGCAGAGTCCGTGATAAATGAAAAGAAAGACCCTTACGAAGTCATGGGACTTTTACTTAATGCCCGATTGCGTCTTCTAGACATTAAACGGGCAAAAGACCGAGCAAAGCCAGAAGACCTTGGCGTTACTATTTCGCCCGCACTTGATAAACTTGAAGAAGAACTTCTTGAATTGGTAGATGTTTTACCAAGCATGTTGAAGTTCTAAACAATACAAACATTACCTGATACAATAATACACGCTTTTAGAAGGAGTGCGCTTATGGTGCGGATTGCACATTTCGGGGATACCCACATTAAAAATCTGAAATACCACTATGAATATCGAAAGGCATTTGAGGAAATTTATAATACCCTGCGAGAGCAGAATGTAGACTACATCGTCCATACAGGCGATTTGGCTCACACGAAAACACAACTCTCGCCAGAGTACTTTGAGTTAGCTACCGACTTCTTGAAGAACTTGGCTGACATCGCCGAGACCCACATCATCCTTGGCAACCACGACGGCAACCTGCGGAACAGCAGTCGCCAAGACGCCATTACTCCAATTGTGGAAGCGCTTAATCACCCAAGCCTAATCCTACACAAGTATTCAGGAGAGGTTCAGTTGGAAGATAACTTGACCCTAAACGTTTTGTCAATCTTTGACGAGACTAACTGGCAAGACCCAACTGACCCCAAAGCAATCAACATCGCTCTTTATCACGGAGCAATTAATAATAGTCAAACAGACCTCGGCTGGGTGATGGACCATGGCGACCATGACATCAAAGTGTTTGATAAGTTTGACTACGCCATGTTGGGCGACATCCACAAGACCAATCAGGTCCTCAACGAAAGTGGGACTATTCGCTACTGCGGTTCTACTATCCAGCAAAATCACGGCGAGACAAATGATAAAGGATTTTTGATTTGGGACATCCACAGCAAGACTGACTACGATGTCAAGCACCATCTTATCCAGAATGTCCGACCTTTCATGACGATTGAGATGACTGAAAAGGGCAACTTACCTCGTAGGTTAGAAATTCCAGAAGGTGCCCGCTTGCGTGTGGTCACCCGACACAAGGTTTCTTTAGATAAGATCCGCCGTGTGATGGACATCGTAAAGAGCAAGTATAAGCCAGAAAGTTTATCGTTTGTAAATAAAGCTGGACTAAAGCGTGATAGTGTAGACGTTGATGATCTTGGTAGTACAGAAAACTTACGAGATCCATCTGTCCAAGAGCGACTTATTCGGGAATACTTAAAAGAATATGAACCAGACACCAAGACATTAGAAAAAGTATTTCAACTAAATTCCAAGTATGATGCTATAGTCAATGGGGAAGATGCCGGACTAAGAAACGTGGAGTGGTCCTTGAAAAAGATGGAGTGGGACAACCTCTTCAACTATGGCGAAGGCAATACCATCAACTTTGATAAACTGAACGGCGTTGTGGGTGTTTTTGGTAAAAACTATTCAGGCAAAAGTTCTGTTGTTGACAGTATGCTTTATACAGTGTATAACTCAATCAGCAAGAACAACCGTAAGAACCTAAACATCATCAACCAGAACAAGCCGTCTGGCTGCGGACGTGCGGAGATTGAGATTGCCGGCAAAACCTATATCATCGAGCGGAAGTCTGAGAAGTACACTCGTAAACTTCACGGCGAAGAAACAGAAGAAGCTAAAACTGATGTAGAATTTACAGTTTATGATCCAGCTACTGACGAAGAGGTCAGTATGAATTCTTTGGACCGCAACGGCACAGACAAAGCCATCCGTAAAATCTTTGGCAGTATTGATGACTTCCTGCTAACCAGCATGTCCAGCCAGATGGGTGCGATGACTTTCATCAATGAGGGTTCAACGAAGCGCAAGGAAATCCTTGCCAAGTTCTTGGATCTTGATCAGTTTGAGAAGAAGTTCCGAGCCTCCAAAAATGACAGCATCGAAACTCGTGCGTTGTTGAGAAAACTGGAAGATAATACTTTTGATGAAGATGTTACGCAACTCATCGGACAATTGACCGATAATGAAAAAGCACGTGAAAAGCAAGAAAGAAAGTGTGCTAAACTAACTACCGAGTTAGAAACTATTTCCGAGAGAGTAAAAGAGATCGATGGACTTTTCGCATCTGCCCCTGTTGAACTTATTAATATTGGAAAAGAGACATCAAGACTTGCAGCAGCAGGACAAGAACGATCAAACCTCAGTAGCAAAATCACCCAAGCCAAAACGCAAAAGAAAGATGTTTTGGCGCAAGCCAAGCAATTAAAAAAGCTATTAGATGCTACTGATGTCGATACTCTTCGAAAGCAAATATCTGCTTGTGAAGAACTCCAGAAAGAACTAGCAACTGTCGAGAACCAGATTACTCTAGAAGACAATAATCGAGTAATCTATGAAAAGAAGCTTGATGTTCTTGATGAGGTTCCGTGCGGACCTGATTGTGGTCTCCGCAAATATATTAAAGATGCTTATGAGGCTAAAGAGCTTTTACAGGAAATAAATAGAACCCTTACTCTTTTGAAGCGCCGTCACACCAAGCTCACCGACAAGTTGGAAGATATGGATGTGGAAACGCTGGAGAAAGAAAAGAAACTTTATAAAGACAGGGATAAGGAATACGCTGACCTCTGTACAGAGGCAACCAACCTTGATCTATCTTTGGCGAAAACAAAAAACAAGATTCACTTGCTTACCAGCGAGATGTTGAGTATAAAAGAAAAGATTGAAATTTATGAACTCAACAAAGAAGCCATCGAGAACCGGGAAGGTCTTATCAAGGAACAGGATGATCTGAAGGAAAGAGCTATCAAGATGGAAAGCGATATTGCTATCTGTGAAACCAAGGTGCTTGACCTAGTAAAATCCCACGGTGGCATTGAAACTCAGATTGCGAACATCAAAGAGAAGCAGCAAGAACTAGAAGACCTGCGGACAGAATACGCTGCTTATGATTTGTTTATGCGATGTACTCATCCTAATGGTATCAGTTATGATGTTGTGAAGCGGATGCTCCCTCTTATCAATGAAGAGATCAGCACAGTGCTAGCCAACGTCACCGACTTTGATATTTTCTTTGAGGCAGAAAAGAATAAGTTAGACATCTTCATCAAGCATCCAAAATACGAAGCACGACCTTTAGAGATGGCTTCTGGGGCAGAGAAAACGCTAGCAGCAATTGCCATTCGCATTGCCCTAACCAACGTGTCAACCCTGCCAAAATCAGACATTATGATTATGGATGAGCCGGGCACAGCGTTGGACGCTGAAAACCTTGAAGGCTTTATGCGAGTGATGGAAATGATTAAGGGCTACTACAAGACTGTGCTTTTGATTACTCACTTGGATAGTCTCAAAGATATTGCCGATATGACTATTGACATTGA
>Ga0160423_10000273_pt1 | contig 41129 bp, 31 predicted proteins | sample CRUFie14St8metaG_FD_108191 | JGI IMG/M metagenome (GOLD analysis project Ga0160423, IMG submission 108191) | Marine microbial communities from the Costa Rica Dome - CRUD Field 142mm St8 metaG | ecosystem: Environmental > Aquatic > Marine > Oceanic > Photic zone | place: Costa Rica: the Eastern...
TCAGGAAGACTTCCCTCACTCGCGGCTTCAACTTCGCCGGTATTCTCTCGCATCTCCGGCGGCACATAGTCCAAACCAAGGAACTGAAAAAGCTGCTCTTCATTTTCGAACACTGGAGGCTCCCCGGCATCGCCTCCCTCCTTCACGGCAAGACGATATTCGTTTAAGGTGTAGCCACGCTCCAGTGCTCTTCCACGCATTGCAACATTGTGCTCTTTGCTGCCTGTGAAATAAGCCAACGCACAAGCGTATTCGTCATTACTGACAACACGTAAGTCGCACTGAAGTCCGTTCTCAAGATTGATACTCGCCTTGGTTGCGCCTTGCGCTATGACTCGGCTAACCCACTCCTGATCGACAAAATAATCAATTAAAGCCTTCGGCTTACTTGATGCTGCAAGAAAATCTACGTCATGAACCGTCTCTTTCGCCCTGCGAAAACTTCCCGCTGCTTCCACTCGGAAACAATCAGGATGTTGCTTCAAAGCATCGATGATCATCATGACAGGTGATGCCACATCACCGAGCCGAAACCGGTCTGCGTTCTGTTCCTTGAAGGCGATAGCTTCCAGAATCTTCTGAGCCGTTTTCTCTCCAAAGCCACTCAAATCCGCGATTTCACCCGACTGACAAACCTTCTTCAAGTGGGGAATTGAGTCGACCCCGAGAGCTTCATAGACGGCCTTGATTTTTTTCGGCCCGAGACCCTGAATACCGAACAAATCAAAAAGCGTCTCCGGAAACTCCCCCTTCAACTTCTCATAGTATTCGAGCTTCCCCGTCGAAGCGAGCTCATGAAGTTTCTGTTGCAGCGCGTCACCCAGCCCTTTAATCCCTCGAAGCTCTCCCTCACGTGCGAGTGCAGCAATATCGCCCGGATACAGACGCACCGTTTCGGCTCCGCTACGATAAGCACGGATCTTGAACGGATTCTCCCCTTTTAATTCAAGCAGGATGGCAATTTCTTCGAGAATTTCCACCAAGTCTTCACGTGTCATAGATGATTCCAAATTAGGACGAACCCGACGTCACGCCAACTGTTTTCCGAACTGAAATCGACCCAAGACGTTAAGGCACTCCTATATCACTGAAGTCCGCCGAACAATGAACAGAAAAACGCTCAAATTTTCGTGAAAAATTTATAATGACCCTTATGTTCGAAAAGGGCCTTGGAAGTCCCACCAATCGCTTTTTAGCTCCGCAAGTCAATGAGTAGTCGCTACGAAATTCGCGAACAGATCGGCAAAGGCGGCCTCGGAGCAGTTTATAAAGCTTTCGACACGCAATTGCAGCGAGAAGTAGCGATCAAGCGGGTTCTGACCGCAGGCCAAGCGACTGACGAGGAAGTCAAGGAGGCTGCGGGCAAGCTGATTTCAGAAGCACAGACCCTATCTAGCCTCAACCACCCTAATATCATAACCGTTTTCGACGTTGGTCAGGACGAACAAGGCGGTTTTGTCGTAATGGAACTTCTCAAGGGGGAAACTCTCGACGAAACGGTCGAACGCGGTGTCCTTACCGAGGAGGACTTCACAGAAGTGGTCTATCAGACAATGGAGGCACTCATCTCTGCTCAGGCAAATGATGTGATTCACCGAGACATCAAGCCCACCAACATAATGGTGATTTGGCAAGCCTCTGGGAAATTTCAGACTAAGATTCTCGACTTCGGTCTCGCCAAGTTCAGCAAAACGCCGTCTATACAAACGATGGATCAAGAAGAATCAGTTCTTGGTTCGATCTTCTTCATGGCTCCAGAACAGTTTGAGCGAAGTGCGCTTGACGCACGTACTGACCTCTACCAGATGGGCTGCGTTTACTACAATGCCTTAACTGGCCAGTATCCATTCAACGGCGAAACCGCGCCGCAGGTTATGAACTCTCACCTGCAACACAAGGTGGTTCCGCTCGATCAGATCCGCCCCGATATTGCCCCTTCAATTTGTCAGTGGGTAATGTGGCTGATCAATCGGAACGTTGAGCATCGCCCCGCTAACGCGAAGGACGCTCTTCAACGATGGCCGCAGGATCTGGAAGTCGCTGAGGCTGTCCCTGTCAAAGCACTTCCCGTGGAAGGCGCTTTAGATGTTACAACAGGGCAAATCAAAATTGTCACCGCGGCAAAGCAGGCCTCGGCGCCGCAGGCACTAATCGTAGGGACCTCTCCCAATCCGCCCGCGGTCGCTGCATCCAGAACGACCGCACGGCCCCCTCATCATCGTCCCAAGCCTCCTTCGAATAACAAGACAAAGTGGATCATTATGGGAAGCGTTGCGGGAGGCATCGCAATCCTAACCGCCATCGGTATCATCAGCAAAATTAGCGAGATCAGGAAGCAATCCCGAATTGCGGACATGGCCTTACTTGAAGAGGTTTTCGGAACAGCAAAAGATGTCGAAGATGCTGTCGATATCCTTTCGGACTCAGGCGCACCGGGAGGGCTCAGAACCAATGCCTTAAAGGTTCTTCACCTGCTCGAAGGAGCAGGAGTCAACGAAGCGATTTTCAGCGAACTACAAGATGCTAAATCAAATTCCCTGCGCGTTCACCTTTCTTCAGTTCTCGCTGATAAAGGTTACTCGTCAGCTCTCCCCACAATTCTCAGATACGTTCCATCAGCAAGCAAGGAAGAGGAGCAACTCCAGTTTATCGCTGCGGCCGGCAAATTGGCAGAAGACGAAAATCTTCCGGAAATCCTGAAACTTCTTGAGAGCAATCGAGAAACACAAGTTCGTCGCACCATTGAGGGACTTGCGCTTAATCTTCTGCGCCACAGCAAAAAGCAGAAGGAGTATATCGGAGATATTCTTACGAGGCTTTCCAATGCTGAAAGTGACGAACGAAAAAGTCTTTTTCGAATACTGGGGGCCCTCGCTACTGATGAGGTGCAAACACGTCTTTCCAGCATCTTCAATCAAAAGAAAGATCTCGACTACCAGCGCGACGCTATCAGTGCCTACCTGACTTGGAGCAACCGCTCTCCAATCCCTCAGGTCGAGGCTATCATCGACAACACTGATGATCGAAGCCTTCAGGTCATCGCAGGTCGGGCTCTCGCCAGACTTGTAACATTGCCAGGACCCGAGAATCTCGAAGAGAAAATTGCAACGTGGGACAGTGCGGCCCGCAGAATCAATGACCAGAATAGTCTGCGCCGCCTTGTCGGCAATCTTCTTCAATATCCTCACCCTGAGACTCTCCAACTCCTTCGCAGTTGGAACAACGATGAAGATCTCAAATCAGTTACTAGGGGCACTGTTGCTACGATGGAAACATCCATCAATTCCGTAAAGACAATTGCCGCAGGCGAGGAGCTTACCGGTAATTTAGGCAGCTTTCAAGGTGATCAGAAAGCAGCAATCAACTCTTCTCTCGGATCGATCACGGATTGGACCTCGCGGGATACCTGGTTTTCGTGGAACTTCAAGATCCAGGACTCCGGTGCCTACACATTTGAAGTTAAACAATCCTCTTTAGAAAAGGAGCCCAGCGATTTCATTATCTATGTGGCAGACCAAGTTTTTAAAGGAAGCTCCGCGGAGACCAGCGACCTTTCTTCGTTCAGCCACATCAAATTGGATGGAACAGTAAACCTGAAAAAGGGTGAGATTTACACCTTGGTTCTCACCGCAGGCGAAAATATAATGCCGCGGATGATGGATATTGGTGCAATTCGCCTCAACAGGGATTAATCATTACCGCTGCGCCAGCGATCATCGTCGCTGCTGCGGCGACGGCTGCCCCCCGCTGTTGCTTGGTTGAGCAAAATCGAGGGGCTTTCCGTCACCCAACCTGATCATTGCTCCACGAATCATGTTTCCACGCTCCTCGCGAGAGAGATTAGGGTAAGTCTTCATCACGTGCCCAATATACTGCTTTAACTGATTCCGCGTCTCTTCACTGAGTTTCTGGTATCTCTCGATATCCTCTCTGGAAGGGCCGCGGCGCTCGCCGTTCCCATCGTCTCCACCTTTACTTCGCTGTGGACCTCCGGGGCCACGGGGACCCATGTTGAGGCCTTCCAACTGGTATTTGAGTTCCACCTCCTCTCCCGCAAAAGAAACCGTTGCGGTCACTCCCTCTAAGCCCTGGCCACCCGCAACTTGGATCAACTTAATCCCTTCATCACTAGCTTCTTTTGGAGACACAACAACGGATTTTTTAGTCTCTCGATTGTAGAGAGTTGCCAAATGTTCTTCATCGACTCTGGCGACTCCTTTCAATGTGTAGATTTCAGCAGGATTTAGGATTCGAACAAACGGGCTCGCTCCTTTCAACGCAGCAAAGTCGGCTACTTCAAGACTTGAGGGACCTTCGACACCGGCAAAGACCAATAATTCGCTTTCCCCAGCACTCAATGAGAGGGCAGCCGCAGCCATTATTGCCGCTACTACCGGCCACCTCGTTCTTAGTTTCATTTACTACCTCCCTGCCTAGGTTCCGCATTCAGCCCTGCTCATCCGAATTCGCCTTGTCAGCTCCTGCCGGCGAGACGCCGGAGGAGTCGGGAACAAACCATTTTGCCACGGTAATTTCGCACTCTGCCTGCGGCTCCGGTTCACGGGAACGAAGGTCGAGCTCAATCTCCAGATTCTTGATCACTTGGAATTTTTCGGGGCCTTGAAGCGTGGTCAACCACTCGGTCACCACCGCTTCGTCTCCCTTGATCTCGAGCCGAACAGCAACCTCGGTGTAAAAATTGTTATACTCAATCTCCTGTAGGCTTTGTCTTTCAATCGTCAACTTGCGCTCAAAACACTCATCCTGCAGTGCTTGCAGTAAATCGCCTTGCTCCTTTCCCAAAGTCGAGTCTCCCAATCTAGGCATCATCTCGCTGAGCCATTTTTCGCGAGCTTCAGCTGCCGGAGCGTCTTCCAGCCGCATTTCATGATCCGCGAGCTGACTGCGAAGGCTGCGAATTTCACCGTCTCCACCCGATAGATTTTTGAGAATAGACCGCGCCGCAAACCCATTCACCGCGATAAAAATCGCTCCAATACAAGCCCCTAAAAGGACTTTTTCTCTAACTGTCAGTTCCCGCATTTTTCGGTTTTCCTGTAATTTCGAATGTTGCCGTATTATTCTTCTCGACCTTGGGATTCGGCATACTCCAGTCGTAAGCATTAAATTCTGCCATCGACTGAAGGTCTTCCAGTAATCGATTCGCCAGTTGCACATCTCGAGCCTGACCTTGAACCCGTATACCGCGACCCGAAGTTCGATATTCTCGGATAACCACTCCGCTGCCCGGCAGGGCTGAAGTGATTCGGCTGAGCTGCACTACCGGAAACCAAGACTTTTCAAATGCCGGCTCGAGGTTCTTCCAACGCTGATCCACCCGCTCTACCCAATCAACATCCGGCTCAACAATCGAGATCTGGCGCTCAAGAGATCCGATTTCTGCAACCGTGTTGTTACTCTTGATGATCATCGCACTCAGTCCAACGGCATAGCAGGCAAACAGGACTGCGAGAATCACCGCAATCCGACTCTTTGCCTTCCGCTTGCGACGCGCCCGAATGACGGCACTCGGAAGAAATCGCTCACTGATTCGGCCAATTGAGACGTGGGACTTCGAAGTCGGATGAACGGTTAGATTCAAACCTTCAGCAAACGAGCCGCGCTCATCAGCCGACGCATCGTCTACTTCGAGAACCAAAGCCTGCGGCATGCTATCCTCCATGCAAGTGTCCCCCTTCAGCCCCATGAGAATTAGATTGATCTCACCCGCAATCGCTGGACCAAGGCGGTCACCTCCGCTTAGAACTTGGAGATGAACTGGTTCTCGTCCTTTGTAAATTGCCAGAACGAGCCTTCCTTTCTCCTTCCAAAGCAAACATGAATTTTGCGACACCGAGCGCAACGAAGCCGCCGGAGCATATCCAGCTGCGTTAGAATCGATCAACTCACTGGAAACATCTGAAACGACTGACACCGCGAACGTATTTCCCTTCGGCCCCTTGCCTACGATCTCATAGTCGTAAAGCACCTCTCCCTCATGGCCGGCAAGCAGTCCCCGCTTCTCCAACTGGGAGTATATCATGCTGTCATACAGGGACTCATCCGTTTCCGGAAGCACCACGGGAAAGGTTGTCACTTTGTCAGAGGGGAAGCCAACAACGACATCACTTCGGTGGCCGATTAAGTCTCTCAGGTCAGAACCCTGTGAGGTTTTCTTCTCGCCTTGGAATAGAAGCCATTCCTTTTCGGGGCCGGGCAATACGATCGTTAGGTTGGACATAGTTTTCGAGGACACGATGGCCTCTTTCTTAATAGAGATAAACCACCAAAATCCGGTAAAGTTTCCGGGAAAACAGTAGGCAATTCAAGTCCTCAAAAGCCGCCAATAAGCAGTTTCCTTTGATAATAGACCAATGAGACCACTTGAAGCTGACGATTCTGCGCTGCAGACCCTCGGGACCTTTTGCCAAAGAGAGGCAACGCTCTAACGCGTCGACGTTCTCTTTTGGCGCATCAAACCGCTAACCGAGAGCCTCTTGAGGGCCGAAATCTCAATCTTTTTTCTTCCAAGGCTGTGAAGCCAACGGTTTGAAACCACATTTCCCGAAAAGGCGCTTTATCAAAGAAACGCCAACTATTGACGGATCCCCTTCAATAGCCGCCACAGGGCATATCCCTTCGCGGTCCCGAACGAAAACAAGGACTAGAGACAGTACTAGCCCTTCGCTCGAAGAGCTTTCGATTATCGAAGGAATTCATCTCCACGTGAACTTTGACCAGATCTTTTTCTTTCCGGTCGAAGCAACTAGCACCGGTGGGATCCAACTCGAAAAACTCCGCCAAGTTGTTTAGACTTCCTCGTCGGATTCGCCCGCGACCTGGCCGCGAAGCTTGGCTTCGATGAATTTCTCCAGTCCGCCATCCATCACCCCCTGAATGTTCCCCGTCTCATGACCTGTGCGATGATCTTTCACCATCTGGTAGGGCTGAAACACGTAGGATCGGATCTGACTGCCAAAGGCAATCTCACCCTTCTCTCCATATTGCCGCTCCATTTCGGACCGTTTCTTATCCTCCTCGATCTGGAGAAGCTTAGCCTTCAGTAACTTCATCGCCATCTGGCGATTCTTATGCTGGCTTCGCTCGACCGTGCATCGAATCTGAATACCGGAAGGGAAGTGGGTCAAGTGCACAGCCGTTTCGACTTTGTTCACGTTCTGACCTCCTTTACCGCCACTTCGGGCAGTCTTGATCTCAATGTCCTTATCGTCTATCTCCATGTCGGGTTCCTCCTTCAAATCAGGAACCACATCGAGACTTGCGAAGGAGGTATGACGCCGGGCCTGAGAATCAAAAGGAGAGATCCTCACCAGTCTGTGCACTCCGCGCTCACAATTGAGATAACCAAAGGCATTTTCGCCTTCGAAACGAATCGTGGCCCCACGAACTCCTGCTTCCTCCCCCTCCTGCAGGTCGATCATTTCACTCTTGAATCCCTGCTGCTGTCCCCAGCGCTGATACATCCTCACCAGCATATCAGCCCAGTCGCATGCCTCAGTGCCTCCCGCGCCAGCATGGATCGTAAGAAAAGCACTCTCCCCGTCATTCGGCCCATTGAGTAGCGTCTGGAGTTCTATCTTATCGAGCGCGGCTTCGATCTCCTCCTGATCGCTTTTCACTTCATCAAAGGCAGAATCGTCGCCCTCTTCGGCTGCCAGTTCCACAAGAACGGAGAAATCATCGATTCGTGAGGCGAGTTCACGCACTGGAATTACTTTATTTTTTAAAACCGATACTTCAGATACTTTGGACTGGGCCTTGTCCTTATCGTCCCAGAACTCCGGAGCACTCATTTCTATCTCAAAGGCCTCCAATTCCTTTTCCAGCTTATCGAAGTCAAAGATACCGCCTCAGCTCATTGAGCCGGGCTTTAAGAGATTCTGTATCAATCGCATGCAGTTCTTCTTTCATGAGGGCCGTAAGCGTTCTCACAGATGTGGAAAATTTCAAACTTTCGCTTAGTAATGTTTATCCGTTTCACCAACGTCCGCTCAAGATGAAAGCCCGAGGCACCTTGATTCGTCGATCTCTGCTTACCGAGACCAGCCTAATCGTGCACTGGTGCACTCGCGAATACGGCATCATCAAAACCGTCGCCAAGGGAGCACGTCGCCCCAAAAGTTCATTTGCCGGTAAGCTCGACCTCTTTTATTCCTGTGAGATCGAAATTCATCCAGCAAAGACCAGTGATCTCCATATTCTCAAAGACCTTCAAATCGAAAACGCCCGCCTTGCTCTCAGGCGTGACTACGGGCAGACCCTTGCCGCTTCCTACTTTGTCAAATTGATCGATCGTATTGCTGAACCGGAGGCGGCCATTCCAGAAATCGCTGATCTACTTGACCGTGGACTGGACTACCTCGACTCCAACGATGCCAACCTCAAAGCGGTAGAGCATTTTGAGAAGCAATTGGCCCAGTTCCTAGGCATACTTCAAAATGGAATTGATCCAATTCGCTCTATCAGTGACCTGATCGGGAATCCCCCGAAGCAACGGAGCGAACTGATCGAGCGGCTACGTTAATTTTTTCAGTCTTTCTCTCACTTTTCTACTAAGGGCAATCGGAAGTCATACCTACCAAGATCCACTTTCACACTTTTTGACTAGGACGACAGCAACTTGCCAAGTAAAGAGAGCATGGATCTACCACCTCACTTCCACGCCGAAAGCTTAGACTCAGTGCGGATATAAATCATGCCGCCGACAATGACAGGAGTAGTCCGGCACAGTTCACCCAATCGGTTCGTTGCCACGTGTTCAAACTCTGGACTCGCGGCGATAACGTGCAGATTTCCATTTTCGTCAGCGAAAAAGAGATTCTCCCCGTCACTAACAGGTGAACCAAAAATCGAACCCTCGACTCCGGGGACACGCTCCATCCAATTCTCATTCCCGGTAATCGTATCCAGACAGCTCGCGATACCGGAATCTTCAATCAGGAAAGTGTGATCCCCTACCGCAATCGTTGAAGGAATATGATTGATTCGAGACTCACGCCGCCAAACTTCATGCCAGTCGCCCCCGGAAAGTTTCATTGCCACGCAATGCTTGGGATTGGCTGTGAAACCACAGGTTCCAATCACCATACCCTTAGTCACAATGGGAGAGCTGATGGCGCGCTCGTTAGTGTCAAGATTGAAGACCGACTTATCGGCAATCACCTCGCCAGTCAGGGGATCGACAGCTGTGAAACCATGCTGCCAATTCACGAAAACCGCGAGATCTCGTCCGTCCGCTTCATAGATGCAAGGTACTGAGTAGGAAATTCGTTGGCTCTTCCGTTCCACCTTCCACTTAATCTCACCGCTATGCGCATCAAGTCCTAGGAGGTTTCCACCCCCTTTTTCCTGATCGTTATTCAAGATAACTACATCCTTGTAGATAATTGGAGATCCACCGAACCCATGACCGCCTGATACCGGACCTAGGTCGCTTTTCCACAACTCACGGCCATCATGATCAAGAGCGACAGCGGAAAGCTGATCTGCCGTGCCCCAGGTAAATACAACTATTTTGTCATTCGCGGCAGCCGTCGATGACGCCGCGCTATTGAACCGGTGCCCCTTAAATAGCCTTTTCTCAAAGGCCTTTTGCCAAATAATACCGCCCGTGTGGCGATCAAGGCACAACGTGACCCATTGGTAGGAAAGGGCCGGATTGGGCGCCTTACCTTTTTTACCCTTTTTCTTCGCAGGATGGGCTCCACCGACCTTTGCTGCTTCATCAGCCACCGCACTCAAGAGAAACAATCGATCTCCCCAGATAACTGGCGATCCGTGTCCGACTCCCTTGATATGCGTCGACCACTCTTGGTTGGCTTGGCTTAATTTCGTCGTAACCAAGTGAGATTGATTTACCCCGGAACCGTTTAGACCGCGAAACCGCGGCCAATGTTCATCCCCTTTTACAGTCACCCCGTTCAGAACTAGGGCCACTAACAGGAAACAAATCAATCGTTCACTCATATACTCTGGTGGGATTTCAACCCAGTCGGAGGGAGAGGTTGACTTAAAAGAACCGCAAACTCAATGAAGAAGCCAAATTAAAATCGCTATGCTGCGATTTTAAACAAAGCATAATCAACTTCAGTCAATCACGATACTCCAGAGCTTGGCGCCAGCAGTAATGAAAAGAGTCCTACCATCCTCGCCGCCAAACGTACAGTTCGTTATCATATCCTCAGGAACCGGGATAAAATTCAACAACTCCCCTTCTATCGACACAACGTAGACCCCCGAAAGATGCTCAGCAACAGTTTCGAGGGAGCTTGCAAAATTCAGTCCAGCAGTGGCGTAAATATGTCCCTCAGGCCCGATCGTAATTCCATCCGGGCCTCGGTCGTTCCCCCAGTCATACAGGACTTTGCCACTTTCAACGTCGATATTTCCATCATTCCCACGATCAAATCGCACCAGCCTCCGTTGCCCTCCTGGTTGAGGCCCGTTGTGATTGTCAGCTACGATTAGATACCTTCCGTCAGCCGATATTGCGATTCCGTTAGGACGCTGAACTTCATGTTCAATGACCCGGCTTACCTCACCATCTGGATCGATTCGATAGACCCCTTCAATCGGCTCACCAATCTCGTCGAACTGCTCGACTGGTTCTGTGCCTCCATACCCGCCGTAGCGGGGGTCGGTGAAGTAGATTCGCCCGTGATTGTCCATCACGAGGTCGTTAGGAGAATTGTAGCGCTTCCCTTCAAATCGATCTGTCAGAATAGTAATGGATCCATCAAGTTCGGTCCTCGTAACACGGCGATTCCCTCCCTCTCGATGTCCCTCGCAAGCATGAAGGCGCTCCTGCGGATCGAACAATAAGCCGTTCGCTTTACCTGAAGGCTGTCGAAAGACATGAACCTTACCAGTCGGATCTTTCCGCATGATACGATTGTTCTCTATATCTGTAAAAAAGACGTTCCCGTCGTTCCTCCAAGCCGGGCCCTCAACGAAAGCCACACGACCCTCGATTTTTAACTCCCCCGCTGAAGCAGTTATGGCCAAAGTTATGAATAAAAAATAGAGAAGAGAACGATACATGGCCGTAATTGTTGGAAATCCACAAACCCATGTAAAGGAGGCATGTTAGTTTTAACTCGAAACCTCTCTAACCTTGCCCACCCCTAACCGATCCGATGCGAGATTACCGCTTTGCCCGATTAATGGTTTGGGACTTTCAAAACTCCGTCCGTCGCACTACTTAAAACTTCAGCGTAGCCTTAGGAGAACTTCGTTTCTTCTCAGCGGTGCAGGTGTCCATGGTGGGTCATAGCCTGCGAATAAGGGGTTTCCTACGGGCTCCAATCCTTCCTCAGCTAAGTAGGCTCTCAACTCGGCGAGTCGCTCCTTTTGAACCTTGGCATTACTTCTTCCCCCGTAGCGTATTGCCGCGTATCGGCCTGACGGCATCCGCTTGAGACTAACCGATTTCGATGATGGTGCCGGCGCTCCGCTTTGAGCCACGTCAACTGGAACGACGAACTGCATTTCTGTCGTTCGCCCGTTGGGGGTCGCCGGCATAAAGACGGGTGTGGTCATGGCAATTTTTTTTGAGTCTTTATTCTCTCCGGAAATGTATCTAAAGAGTCGCCCAAAACTGCCATTACCGCCTGCACCAGACATCGAAGTGGCGGCGACGAGATGCTCTGCGTACTGCCGGATCTCAATTTTCCCACTCTTCTCCAACACCTTATATCGGGCTGACTCGGTGCTCGCGCGCAGACCTACTGTAAGGATAGAACCTCCAACGATAAGCGCTGCGGCTACAAACCAGATCGTGACAGTCTTTACTTTCATCGAACTCAGCGACGCCTCCACCCAGGATTAGGGTGTGACTTTCATTTTTAGTCTCGTGACCGTGTAAGCACCACACTCACGCTTTCACAGTCAGCGAGTATAAATTTTTGCAATTCGATGGTCACCTCAAAAACTCCATCAAAAGCAAGTACAGCAGCCGCGAGTTCCTCCGCCAAGGTTTCGATCAGCTTTCGTTCGCCCGAAGAAGCCACTTCTCGCAAGCGCTGAGATACGCGGTAATAGTCAATTGTAAGATCCAATCTGTCGTCAACCTCCTCGACTATGCTAGAGAGTTTGATTGCCACATCAACTTTTAGACTCTGAGGAATTGCTCTTTCCTCTTCGGGAACTCCAATCTTAGTGACAAGCCTTAGGCCTTTGATATTGATAAAATCGCTCATAAGTCGCGGCGGTGATTAGCCAAGGCGGAATCGAATCTCCTTCACATTATTCCGGCCAAAGCTGTCTTGCATTTTAGCCAGCAACTGACTCTTCATTCGCTCCAACTCATAGTGCACAGTAGAATGGAGTACCTGAATATTCAGCACTCCCCGTTGAAGCGAGACCGGCCTTGCATTTTGGGCAATAAAGTTGCTTACCATGCTATTCCAGGCGTCAAACACTTGCTCCTCGTTGAATCGGCTTTCCAGTCCCAGCTCTTTCAGGGTATCCTCTACGACGGTTCCACTGTCGCGGGTGTATTTCGAAACATCCTGAGGCTCCCAGTAACCGCGAAGTTGTGCTAAGGCACGTTCCCTAATGGTCCGACGCGGTCTTCTACGAAAAGCCATGAGCGTTCCAATTCTATTCTGGTATTCAGGATTACACCACAAAAAAACTGCGTCATCCGAAGACGACGCAGTCTTGGAAGGTCGAAATTGAAGAAGGCTTCAACCCGAACCATCGTTGCCGATGGCTTCCACTGGACAACCCTCCATCGCTTCGTCAGAGAGCGCGCGCTCCTCATCGTTCTCGGGCTGCTTGTAAACGTAGGAATATCCTCCGTCTTCGTTTCGAGTGAAGTTATCGGGCGCAGTTTCACGACAAAGGTCGCAATCAATACACTGGTCGTCGACGTAGAATGTGCCAACGACATTGTCTTCGTATCTATCTTCTAGTTCTGCCATTTTCTTTATTCTGCGTAGGGGGGGCGCGAATGTTTGGGCCTCTTAAATAAAAGGCTTCTCTAAGCTTCGCGCAACTGATTTCGTTAAGAAGCCGCCAGCGCCTTATCGAGATCGGAAACGATGTCGTCGATGCTTTCGATGCCAATCGAAAGACGGACAAGCTCAGGTGTGATCCCACCTGCCGCCTGTTGTTCTTCGTTGAGCTGCGAGTGCGTCGTCGTCGCCGGATGAATCGCCAATGACTTTGCATCTCCTACGTTTGCGAGGTGAGAAAAGAGCTCAAGATTCTCGATAAATTTCTGTCCTGCCTCAGCGCCGCCCTTAATTCCGAAAACCACCATGGAGCCGCCCTTGCCCTCAAGATATTGTTGATTCTTTTCGTATTCAGAGTCCGTCTCCAACCCAGGGAATCGAACCCACTCGACCTGTTCATGGTCCTGAAGATGTTTAGCCACGGCCAGGGCATTTTCACAGTGGCGTTCCATGCGCAGCGGAAGCGTCTCGATTCCCTGAAGCATCAACCACGAATTGTCTGGAGAAATGCAGGCTCCAAGGTTGCGTAGCGGCACGGTTCTCATCCGCAGTATGAACGCAAGAGGAGCGAGTGGTTCTGGCAGATCATGACCCCAGCGAAGTCCGTGATATGAATTATCCGGCTCATCATAAAGGGGGTGTTTTCCACCTGCCCAATTGAACTTTCCTGCGTCAACGACAACGCCCCCGATACCGGCGCCATGTCCACCCATCCACTTCGTAAGAGAGTGCACCACGATATCAGCTCCGCACTCGATTGGGCGAGTCAAGTAAGGAGTCGAGAAGGTGGAGTCGACAATAAGAGGTAACCCATTTTCGTGAGCGATTTTGCCGACCGCCTTCAAATCTGTCACTTCAAGCGCTGGATTCGATACTGTTTCGCAAAAAAGAGCCCGCGTATTTTCGTCGATCGCCTCAGCGAAAGCCTGAGGGTCTTGGGAGTCGACAAATTTTACCTCAATACCAAGAGCAGGAAGAATATCATTAAACTGGGTATAAGTTCCGCCGTAGAGGTTGCGGGCTGAAATGATGTTGTCTCCCGCTTTGGCCAGATTAATGATCGAGTAAAAAACCGCTGAGGTTCCCGAGGCAAGACCAAGTCCACCCATCTCATGAGCTCCTTCCAAGAGCGCGACACGCTTCTCCAGCACGTCGGTGGTCGGGTTCATTAAACGGGTGTATATATTCCCTAGTTCCTTTAGCGCAAAAAGATTGGCTGCGTGCTCAGTGGAGTCAAAAACAAATGAGCTGGAGCGATAAAGAGGAACGGCTCGGGCTTTAGTCGTTGGATCTGGGGTATGTCCCCCGTGAAGGCAGAGAGTTTCAATTTTCATATTTGAGAGGGTCGAACGTGCCAAATGACGATTTACGATGCAAGCCAAAGCGTAAACATCGTGGCGCATTTCTGCGATATTTTGGAGTGCGGTATTTCCTCGGTTCAGATTTAATCATCAAGATGGTATCCCGACGAACATTTCTTAACCATTCCGCAGCCGTTACAACCGGATTCACCGGTCTCAACCAATTACTGAAAAGTACGGCCCAGGCCGATGAATTGTTCTCCTATGGCAACCTCCTCGAAGATCCCGATGGCGTCATCGATCTGCCAAAGGGTTTTCATTATCGGATCCTCTCCACCTCTGGCGATCGAATGAAAGACGGCTACCGAGTTCCGGGGCAACCCGACGGCATGGCAGCCTTTGATATTGGAAAGAGCCGGGTTGCCGTGATTCGCAATCACGAAATCGGGCACTCCCATCACACTAAAGGGCCATTCAGTGACAATGAAAAAATCCCGGGGGATCTGGACAAGGCGCTCGTTTACGATTCAGGGCGCCACGGAGCTCAACCTTTTGTCGGTGGAACATCAACCATTATTTACAACTTAAGGAAACGCGAGGTTGAGAACGAGTTTCTCAGTCTCATTGGGACCGATCGGAATTGCGCCGGCGGTCCGACCCCCTGGGGAACGTGGCTCAGTTGCGAAGAGCCAGCTGACATGACAACACAGTGGGGGCAGTTCCACGGTTACTGCTTTGAAGTTCCGGCGACAGCCGAAGCGAACATCACTCCTCCGGTCCCCCTTAAGGAAATGGGTCGCTTTCGACGAGAGGCAGTCGCTGTCGATCCAGCCACGGGAATCGTCTACCAGACCGAGGACCGCGGTGACGGCGTTATCACCCGCTTTATTCCCCATCAATCTGGCAAACTGGCAAAGGGAGGCAAGCTGCAAGCCCTTAAAATTAAAGCAGCGGGAAATTGGGACTCTCGAAATTGGCCGGGAAATCAAAACAGTTTTCCGGTCCGCGAACGCCTTCCCGTCGAATGGGTTGATCTTAATAAGGTTGATACACCGAACGACGACCTTCGCTTCCGCGCGATCGAAAAAGGAGCACTTATCTTTTCTCGTGCAGAAGGCATGTGGTATGGCAGCCCCAAAACCGTCGGTGAAGCCTCCATTTACTGGGCCTGCACCAACGGGGGAAAAAACCAAATGGGGCAAATTTTCCGTTATTTTCCAAGTCGTAGCGACGAAACAAGTGGAGAGTTAGAACTTTTCCTTGAGCCTAATAATTCCGACCTACTGACTCACGCTGATAACATCACCATTGCACCAAACGGACATCTCTTTATCTGCGAGGACACGAAAGGTACTAACCACATTCGCGGAGTCACTCCTACTGGTGAGATGTTCACGCTAGCTCGCAATGCACTCAATGGCAGTGAGTTTGCAGGTGCCTGCTTTAGCCCTGATGGCTCCGTTCTCTTCGCAAACATCCAGAGCCCGGGAATCACGGTCGCTATCACCGGACCTTTTGTAAGGGGCAACACAGCCTAGCGACCTGCAGCTTTAAAGGCATCACTGCCGGCGTTTGCTGGAAACTTTTTTTGCGATAACACGGTGTAGTTTACGGCATCTCGCCAGACAGTCTTAATAACGTTCCCAGAGACCGCGGAAAGGTAAACGGAACCAACAGAAATCTGAGCGCGATCGATAAAACTGAGGATCCAGATTGGCTCACTGGGTTGGTCATCACAACGGAGCCGGAAATGAACGCTTTCGAATGATACCCGGCGCCGTTTTGCCTCAGCTTTTCCGACCTCAAACGCCTCCAAGGAGGAAATTTTAAGAGAATTTCTGGCGATGGGGGTGTGGGGAAGTTCTTGGCCCAATAGACGCCGGAACTGCCGCTCGGACACCACTTTCCCTCCCGAAGCAACTGATTCACGAAGAAGACCAGACTTCTCCTTAATCGACGTAAGAATCAGCCACTGTCGGGGCTGTGGCTGACCGTAAAATCCTGCTAAACCAAGAAGGGGTTCCCGGCTCCCAGGCGTTTCTGGAACGCCAAGCAATGACAATACATCAAACCCGTCGGAACAACCGTTGGCGTCTGAAGCAGCTACCCGAAGGTTGTTTGCGTAAAATCCTAACAGAACGGCAATAATAAAAAGTCTCATTCGCTTTGCTGACGCTTACTCCAGCAAAGAAAGTTAAGGACGATTGAGCTTTAAGCAACGTTAATTATCAGCTGAAAGTTTTTGCGTTACCATCGCTGCGTTAACCCACCGTGGGAGCTCTTTCGCTTCTGAGAATGAATCCAAAAAGACCCCGCGCTCACAACAGCCCCGAGAGCCAGAACGTTCAAGAGTTAGAATTTGAATAATTCAGGATCACTCAGAGCTGGCGCTACGATTGATATCTACACCACGCCAGAAACGGCTCGACTCCCGATCAGTGTTAGGGTCAGCTTCCGGAATCTGGTTCTCCTTTAGTCGCTCGGCGTGGCCATCAAGAAACGCTGCAATGACCTTGCTACCTTCCCAGCGCTCTTCCATCGTCTCAATAATCGCTTCGCGATCGTCAAAATCGATCAGGTTGGATTCCTTATTTTCGATGTAGAGAAGTGCATTAGGCATGAAGAGCAGGTTAGAAAGGGTTTTCTCCGTCAACCAAGGTTCGGGTGAATCCTCTTTTCGACGGTCATATTGAAGATTCGTGTTCATTGCGTAACTGTGCTTGTGCCAGTCCTGCTCTTCAGGATCAGCTTTGACCGACTGAGTATTCTCAAAAAGGGTTCCCCTAAGGTGGGTTCCAGATTCGTCGACCTCGTAACCACCGGAAGAGGCATAACCATCGTCGCCGTAATCGCCGTCCTTATCGTCCTCACGACGCGCTTGTTCAGACAGATACATATGTCCGAAAACGACCCCATCGATCCATAACCCGGACTCGCCTAGGTTCCAGTAGTCTGGAAAATAGTCGTCAGGATCCATCGTGCCGGGAACAATTTCACCGCCGGGATATTGAGGCGAAGGCAACTTGTTCCCGTGATCCCCTGCCCACGCTAGTGTGGCCGTCGCAATATTTTTCAAGTTGGTGGTATTTACCATGGCCTCGGCGATCTGCTTCGCCCTGCCGAGACTTGGAACTAAGATGGCGACGAGAATACCGAGAATGGCAACTACTACCAGTATTTCAACCATAGTGAAACCTGATCGAGCAGTTCGTTCGGAGGAGAGGGAAAACTTCATATATGGCTATCTTGGGAAGTGATACGCCATTTCCCGGCGCTTCCAAGAGTTTTCAGTTTATAGGAATTGCATAAATAGGGTCAAGACGGAAACAATTCCCAACTCCCTCTCCACACTCCAACACGGAGTTAAGAATTATTTCTCCGCTACCGGAGAACGATTTGAATAGTTTAAGCCTTGTTCTGAATAGTAGATCCACTAAAATCTCCCCTCTCATCAAATGAAATTTTCAATCATCATCACTCTTGCGGTTACTTCCTTTCTGGCCCTTCCAGTAATAGTCGCAGATGCCCCCAATATCGTCATTGTAATCACTGACGACCAGGGATATGGCGACCTGTCCTGCCATGGCAATCCAGTCGTGAAAACCCCGCATCTCGATTCGCTCGCAAGCGAGTCAGTTCGTCTTGAGGACTACCACGTCGCCCCGACCTGCTCCCCTACACGTGGCGCTCTGCTTACGGGACACTGGACCAACCGAACCGGCGTCTGGCACACCATTATGGGACGCTCTATGCTACGTTTCAATGAGGTAACGATCGCTCAAATCTTCAAGGATAACGGTTACAACACCGGCATGTTTGGCAAGTGGCACCTCGGTGACAACTACCCTTTCAGACCTGAGGATCGAGGCTTCACCGAAGTCCTTCGCCACGGTGGTGGCGGCGTCGGCCAGACTCCTGATTACTGGGACAACGCTTACTTCGACGACACCTACTTCCACAATAAGGTGCCCACCAAGACCGAAGGCTACTGCACCGACGTTTACTTCGACTACGCGAAGAAGTTCATTGAAGCCAGTGAAGTCGAAGGCAAGCCGTTCCTAGCCTACATTTCCACTAACGCACCGCACAGCCCCAACCACGCCCCGGAGGAAAGCTCGGCTCCCTACGCGCACCTCGGCGTTGCCCCAGCCAACTTCTTCGGCATGGTCGCCAATATCGATGACAACGTAGGAGCTCTGCGTGAATGGCTTGACGAGAGAGGCCTAACTGATGACACAATCTTCATTTTCACCACCGACAACGGCACGGCTGGAGGTCGCGGAACCTACGATGGTGGAATGCGCGGAGCCAAAGGTAGCGAGTATGACGGCGGTCACCGCGTTCCATTCTTTCTGCATTGGCCTGCAGGCGGATTCAATAAAGAAAATAAGGTCGAGACCATAACCGCTCACGTTGACGTCGTCCCAACGCTCATCGATCTCGCCGGCATCAAAGCACCTGCCGACGTTACATTCGACGGTGTTTCAATCCGCCCGCTGATTGAGAGTATCCAGCGACCCCATAACTGGCCAGACCGCATCCTTGTCACTGACAGCCAGCGCGTCAAAGATCCCATCAAGTGGAGAAAGTCTGCAGTAATGACCAATGAGTGGCGCCTCGTTTCCAATGAAGGCAAAAAAGCGGGGCCAACCCACGAGCTCTATGCGATCAAGAATGATCCGAAGCAACAGAACAATGTCATCGCAGACCACCCGGAAGTAGCAGAGCGACTCAAGAATTTTTACGATGCGTGGTGGGCTGACATCTCTCCGTCCTTTGGGGACCCGGCGCGTATTCACATTGGTAATCCCGCTGAAAATCCGAGCCGACTCACCAGTCACGATTGGATCACGACCGGTTCCAGCCCCTGGAACCAGAAGCACATTCGTGACGGCGTGACTAAGCCTAGCAACCTCGGATTCTGGTATCTCACCGTAGAAGAAGCCGGTGACTACGAAATCGAGCTGCGCCGTTGGCCCAACGAAGGAAACGTTGCCAACACGCCCATCACCGCCCCAATCTCTCCGGGAAATTCAGTCCCCGGTGGCCCCGCTTTCCGCGAAACACCCGGTAAAGCTGTTCCTGCAAAGTCCGCTAACATTGAGATTCAAAGCATTCGACTCTCCAAGGATGTCCCTTCCGGCGCATCTAATGTAACCTTCGATGTTACCCTCGAAGCCGGTCCGGCCGAACTCTATGCCACATTTGTTGGCAATCAGGGCGAAGTAACCGGCGCCTTCTTCGCCTACGTTAAGAAAAAATAGTCTCCTTCAAGTCTCTCAGATCAGATTAAAATATCATTCTCAAGCCTATTGAAAGCTATCAAAGTCACTCTCAGTATCGCCTTACTTGCGACCGCATTAGCACTGCCCGCAGTTGCTGAGCAAGACAGCCTAGCGACGACATCACTGCGCCGCTTCGTGGCTTTCAACGTTTCTTGTGATCAACAGGTGACACCGAGGCAGATCGCCAAGCTTCTCGAGCCCCTGAATCCAGAACTCGTTTCGACTTGAAGCTGTCTCAATTCATAGCAATATGGGAGTAATCATGTTTCTTTTTCCTGTCGCGGCGCTCGCACCGGCAACCCTTGATCCTGACATTACCGGCTCCTGGACCCTCCTGATCGTCTATTTCTGCCTTGCCATCGGCGTGTCATTTTTCTGCTCTGTCTGGGAGGCAGTTATCCTGAGCGTCACCAATCCCTACATAGCCAACCACAAGAAGAAGCGTCCCAAGTCAGGATTACTGCTTGAACGACTCAAGAGTCAGATTAGTCGGCCGCTGACTTCCATTCTGACACTAAACACTATTTCTCACACCGTAGGAGCGATGGGAGTGGCCGCCCAAGTCTCAGCGCTAGGGGGAGGTAAGTGGGATGCTCTCGCAGGAGCACTCATGACCCTTGCGATTCTGATCGCGTCCGAAATTATCCCCAAAAATCTTGGAGCACGACACTGGCGAGCTTGGGCTCCCTGGGTTGCTGTTTCACTACACTGGTTGACCAGGGTGATGACCCCCGTGGTTTGGTTTATCGAAATTTTTAGTAAAGGCGGACACGGTGAGGCCACCTTCAGCCGCGACGAACTCAAAGTGATGGCAGAATTGGGTACTCGTCAGGGAAAACTAAAAGAAGACGAATCCCGAATTCTCGACAACCTCTTACGCCTCAGCGAAATCACTGTTCGCGAAGTGATGACTCCCCGAGTGGTGGTTTTCGCACTGACCGAGGATACTACCGTGGAGCATTATCTGGAGCGTCACCGGAGTTCTCCTTTCTCCCGAATTCCGATCTACAGCGAAAACCGCGACGACATCAAAGGTTTCGTCCTCAAACATGATATCCTGCTAGCTGCCGCCCAAGATAAATTTGATCTCGAACTGCGAGACCTCAGCAGGGAAATTGCAGCCATGCCTGAGATGACAAAAATGACAGATGCTTTCCAGCAACTCGTTGCCAATCGAGATCACGTCGCTGTTGTATTCGACGAATACGGCGGTATGAGCGGACTTGTTACGATGGAAGATGTGGTCGAGACCTTGCTTGGATTAGAGATCGTCGACGAGGCGGACACCCGAGAGGACATGCAGGAGTTCGCCCGTAATCTTTGGAAAAACCGAGCATCCAAAATGGGCCTTGAAGTTGAGGAGCCCTCCGAGCCAAACGGCGAAGGGAAAGAAGTAGCCAACGAGGCGAAAGCCGATACGTCCGCTTAATTAAGTGCGCGTCGTTTCCGCTTCGATTTCGGCAATAAGATCACGCCCCCCGATTTCGCCGAGAGTTTCTATCTCCCATCGCAGCACCTGCCATGCTGGTTCGCCGGCTTCCTGCAAGCGGCCGCAATGAGTTCGACAGACGAAGCCATCGTAATCCGGATAACGCTGAGGATCGGTCTCATCAGAATACAAAGTCAACAGCGGCTTGTGATTCGGACCTGAAGTGATCGATAAGGGATGCAACCAGCAGGTCAGCGGTTTATAAGTCCAAGGATGCTTCTCTTCTTTTGTCGCCATGACCTGAAGAGCGCATCTTGCATCATCGAGGAGGAAAACGCAGTTGGTCTCCGGGAAGTGTTTTGGGTAGTCTCCCACTTTGTCTCGCATCGAAGCCGGCTTCGTTGCTGTCTTCGGCCCAGAAGCTGCGTCTCGCCACTTACCGTAGACCACGACTTGTTTTGGTAGGTTGGCTCCAAGCCCCTTAAGCTTACCTCGCATCTCCCCAGCCAGATCGCGAATAACTCGCGCTTCCTCTGATGAGAGATAGACACCATCGTGACAACAGTTCCCTCCGCACAAAGTAAGATCACAGCGCCTGAGCGGACGCGAAAGTGCTGCAATGTCCAGACACATGCCTGCAACCATATCAGCAAGAAATTCGCGGGACTCGGGGAACGCTTCAATAGCCTGACTCATCCACCCATCCCTTACGCCTAATTCATTTCCGTGTCGAACAGCATTCAACGGAAACACTTCCGGTATCGAAGTGGAGTCATATCCGTGACTCGCTTGAAACGTTTCGTAAAATGACTCTGATCACAAAATCCGGTCGCCTCCGCGATCGATGCCACTCCGTCAGAAGTACTAACCAACAGGCGCTGCGCTTCTTGGATTCGAAGACGCAACAGCAGTTCAGTTGGGGAAACCCGCAAGAGATCACGGAAGCGTTTGTTAAACTGGGTCGTCGAAAGACCTGAAAGACGCGCCATTGCTTCCATAGAAATATCTGATCGATAATGCTCTTCGAGATATTTGATCACCGGATGAATCTCGCCGAAACGCTCGACTTCTTCATCCGGTGTATCGATGCGATACATCACACCCGCCAATCCAATAACATCACCTTTATCTCCTTTGAGCGGAGTTTTCGTCGAAACAAACCACTGGGGTCCTCCCCCAGCCAACATCACCAACCAGACCTGATTTGGGATCACATTCCCACCATTCATTACCTGACGATCTTCAGCATGGTAGGCTTCCGCCATCGCTGGGGCCTGAATTTCAAGGTCTGATTTCCCTAAAATCTCTTCCATTTGATTCATTCCGAAGATCTCGGTAAGCACAGGCCGGTTCACGCAGACATAGCGGTGCTCCGCATCTTTGACATAGAAATAAACGGAAGGCAGGAACTCAAAAAGCTCCATGATCTGTCTCGCCTCGGGATGCCGCGAAAAAAACCGCTCGTCATAACTCTTCGCCAAAAACGTCATTACATACTAAAATTACATTAAAGCTGTAACAGATTCAAATCGTTCCTGACCGCGGTCTTTGACCGTCTCCCGAGCCCACCAAAGCCACTGCTAAAAAGCTACAAAGCCATTTTTATTGGGCTCACGAGGGTATTTCTTTTTATGTTTATTGTTCTCCTGTCCGCGTTTCGCTGTTACGTGGCCCGCAATCGCGTATCTCATACTTGCTATCATATCCGCAAGATCATACCTTTTTGTGTTTACTGTAAAGTTGATGTTTCGATTCGAAGTTTCCCGATGCGCTACTCCATACTAATCCTTTCCCTTGGGCTTATCGGGGCGCTCTCAGCCAGCGATCGTGTCGACTTCAATAAGGACGTTCGACCGATCCTTTCAGACAGGTGTTTCAAGTGCCATGGCCCTGGCGCCAAGAACCAGAAATCCGAATACCGCGTCGACACCTTCGAGCACGCCACGGCCGACCTGGGTGATTACTTCGGTATCGTTCCAGGCAATGCCGAAGACAGTGAGCTCTATTACCGTCTCATCACCGATGACGAGATCGATCTCATGCCGCCGCCGGAAAATAAGATGGCCCTCACAGAGGAAGAGATCGACATTATTAAGCGCTGGATCAATCAAGGTGCCGAATACCGGGAACACTGGTCCTTCACGGCGATCCCCGATTCTATTGAGGTGCCGAAAACTCAACCCGACTGGGTCCGCAATCCCATCGATCACTTTATTCTCAATCGTCTCGAGCAGGAGCAGTTTGCCCCTTCCCCGGAGACCAACCGCGAGAAATGGCTTCGGCGCATCACTTTCGACCTGACCGGCCTCCCTCCGACGCTGCCGGAACTGGATGCCTTTCTCGCTGACACTTCTCCTGACGCTTATGAGAAAGTCGTCGAGCGGCTCTTCGCTTCGGCATCCTACGGTGAGCGTATGGCAGGTGAGTGGCTCGACGTAGCTCGCTACTCCGACACCTTCGGATACCAGCAAGATTGGGATCGTCGAGTCTGGCCTTGGCGTGACTGGGTCATCGAAGCCTTCCAGGGCAATATGCCCTACGACCAGTTCATCATCGAACAGCTCGCCGGCGACTTACTCCCAAACCCGACCCGGAATCAAATCCTCGCCACGGCTTTTAATCGCCTCCACTCGCAGAAGAACGAAGGAGGCAGTGTCCCTGAAGAATTCCGCATCGAGTATGTCGCTGATCGTGTTCACACGTTTGGCACAGCCTTCCTCGGACTCAGCTTCGAATGCAGCCGCTGTCACGACCACAAGTATGACCCCCTGACGATGCTGGACTACTACGAGGTTGCCGCCTACTTCGACAACATCGATGAGGCAGGTCTGTATGCCTACTTCCCCAAAGTAGATGCAACACCTCCGCCTACCCTCTGGCTGCCCGACGAAGCTCAGGAGGCGAAACTCGCCGATCTCGATGCAAAAATCGCAGCTTCCGAAGCTCGGCTGACCGAACTCGCGAAGATCGCTGCTCCCGCTTTTGAGAAGTGGATGAAAAACTCTCACGGTAATGTCACCGAGGCCACTCCGATTGCTTCCTTTGACTTCGAATCGAACGAGGAAAACAAGATCCCGAACCTAGTTGAAGGTGCCGATCCCGCAACGACGTCGGGAAATAACCAGCTCGTTGACGGTCGCAATGGCAAGGCGATCCAACTGACCGGTGATGACAAGGTCACCCTACCGGTCGGCAATTTTTCCCGCAACGATTCCTTCACTATCTCGCTCTGGCTCAAAACGCCGGACGAAAAGAAAAGAGCTGTTGTCTTCAGCCGTTCCAAGGCATGGACTGATGCAGCAAGCCGTGGATACGAACTGCTCATCGAGGATGGTGAACTCAGCCTGGGAATCATCCACTTCTATCCTGGCGACGCCATCCGCGTGCGCACCACTGAGAAACTTCCTGTCGGAGAGTGGAAGCACGTGGCTGTCAGCTACGATGGTTCCAGCCGCGCCTCGGGTGTGACGCTTTATGTCGATGGTCAGCCCGCTGATACACGAATCATTCGCGACCATCTCACCCGCGACATCACCGGCGGTGGCAGCGATACCATCGTGATTGGTGAACGCATGAGAGACAACGGATTCACCGGCGGCCTCGTCGACGACTTCCAGGTTTTCGACAAGGAACTCGACCCCGGAGAGGTGGCACAATGCTTCGAACAAAGCGAATGGCAGCCAGGCATTGATTGGTTCCTCGCCAACGCCCATCCCCCCTACCAGGAGGAAACCGTTAAACTCAAGCAACTGCGCGACGAACGGATCGCCCTGATCCGCACCATTCCAGACATCATGGTGATGAAGGAAATGGAGGAACCCAAGCCCACTTATCTGCTTGGCCGGGGTCACTATTCGAATCGCGAGAAAACCGTCTCAGCAGCCACGCCCGATTTCCTTCCGTCCCAAAAAGTTGATGCCCCGCAAAACCGTCTCGACCTCGCACGCTGGACGGCTTCGGGTGACAATCCCCTCACCGCCCGCGTCACTGTTAACCGCTACTGGCAACTGATGTTCGGCGCCGGACTTGTCTCAACACCCGAAGACTTCGGCAGCCAGGGTCGCAGCCCCACCCATCCACAATTGCTCGACTGGCTGGCACGGGATTTTATTGAGAGCGGATGGAATGTGCAACACCTGCTCAGACAGATGGCTTTGTCCGCCACCTATCGGCAGAGTTCAAATGTGAGCTCCGGAGAACTGACGACTCTCGATCCGGAAAACACTCTTCTTTACCGCTTCCCGGCCCCCCGCCTTTCGGCCGAAATGATTCGAGACAACGCTCTCGCTGCAAGCGGGCTGCTGAACAACGAAGTCGGAGGCGCCCCTGTGAAACCTTACGATATCGCTGTTTCCTTCAAGCCGACCAAAATCAGCCAGGGAGACGACCTTTATCGCCGCAGCCTATACACCTACTGGAGACAAACAAGCCCGGCCCCGATGATGACAACGCTCAACGCCTCGAAGCGGGATGTCTGCCGCGTCAGCCTGGAAAAAACAGATTCACCACTGCAAGGACTCGTCTTACTCAATTCGCCGCAGTTTGTTGAAGCCGCAAGGACGCTGGCAGAAAATCTGGTCAACGAATACGGCAACGACAACGATGCTATCATTAACGAAACCTATCGTCGCCTCACCAGTCGCCAACCCGACCAACAGGAGTGGCCCGTGCTGCGCCATTTGATCCAAGAACAGGAAAAACACTTCGCAACCGGCTCCGGAGCAGCCAGAGAGCTGATCTCGGTTGGCGCCTCTAAGGCTCCCGAAAACGAAAACCCCGCACGTCTCGCCGCGGTCACAACGCTCGTATCCACGGTGATGAATTTTGACGAGTGCATTACAAAACGATAACGATAACCCGACCCACCATTTGTCCATGAAGACCTGCACCGGATTTGACTCTCCCTTCGGTATGAGCCGCCGTGCCTCACTGGCCAGCTTCGCAGGTGGCCTTGGCAGCCTTGCTCTTGGCAGTCTTCTCAACGGTAAGGCCCAGGCCAAGCCCAACCAATCCCGCTTTCTCAGCAGGGAACCAAAGGCCAAACGCGTCATTTATCTCTTCCAAGGAGGTGGTCCGTCTCAAATCGACTTGTTCGACCATAAACCGCGCCTCAACCGGGAACACGGCAAGGAACTCCCGGAATCTGTTCGCAAGGGTCAGCGCCTCACCGGCATGTCCGGCAACCAGTCGAGCCTTCCGCTTGTCGGGTCTCCCTACAAGTTCACCCAGCATGGACAAGACGGCACCTGGGTGAGCGAACTGCTCCCATATACTGCGGGCATTGCCGATGACATCACGGTGATCAATTCCATGTATACCGAGGCAATCAACCACGGCCCGGGTGTCACCTTCATGCAGACCGGCTCCCAAATCGCTGGTCGTCCCAGCATTGGATCATGGCTTTCCTACGGTCTTGGTTCCACCAACGAGAACCTGCCCAACTTCGTCGTCCTCGTCACGGCCAACAAGGGCGGTCAACCACTGGTAAGCCGACTCTGGGGCAGCGGCTTCCTTTCTGGCAAGCACGACGGTGTCCGATTTCGTCCTGACAAAGATGCCGTTCTTTATCTCAACAATCCCAACGGCCTCGAAAGAAAGTCACGCCGCATGATGCTGGACCGTCTCGAGGAACTCCACCAGATCGCACTCGCCAAGACAGGAGACACAGCACTCGAAACGCGGATCGCTCAGTACGAGATGGGTTTTCGCATGCAGACTTCGATCCCCGATGTCACCGATCTTTCCAAGGAGCCGGACTCCACCTTCGAGCTCTACGGAGAAGAAGCCCGCAAACCGGGAACCTTCGCCGCCAATTGCCTGATGGCTCGTCGCATGGCAGAACAGGGCGTCCAGTTTATCCAGCTCTACCACCAGGGATGGGATCAACACAGCAACCTCCCCGGCAAGCTTCCCCAGCAGTGTCTCGAAACGGACAAAGCTTCTGCGGCTCTCGTCACAGATCTTAAACAGCGCGGCCTGCTCGATGACACGCTGGTGATCTGGGGCGGCGAATTCGGCCGAACCAACTATTGCCAGGGCAAGCTGAACTACAAGAATTTCGGACGTGACCACCACCCACGCTGCTACTCCACCTGGATGGCAGGCGGAGGCATCAAAGGCGGCTACCACCATGGGCAGACCGACGAATACGGCTACAGCGTTGTCGATGGGGGCGTCCATGTCCACGATTTCCACGCCACTATCCTGAACCAGCTCGGCATCGATCACGAACACCTTACTTTCCAATATCAAGGACGCCACTTTCGTCTCACCGATGTGCACGGTCACGTTGTGAAGGATATCATTGCGTAACGCTTTCGCTTTCAGCCCGGCGAGAACCCCGATCAGGACGGCCACATGTTCGGAAACACATTACCTAACTCCAATATTGGACTTGCGACTACCGCTTAGATGGGATGACCGCTTCCACGGAAGACGTCACATAGCAAAGGTGCCACCCGAAATGATAAAGCCGCTTTAGAGCGAGTAGGTCAGTTTTCGACCTTCTGCTCGATCTCATCGAGCAACTCACTCATCTCCAATTTCTTCCCGCTCAATTCTTCACGATCGAACACATTGGTAAACTGACCGGGATCATTAACCATATCATAAAGTTCCTCAGTTCCGTCTTTGTAACGCATGTAGGCCCAGTCCGTGGCGCGCAGTCCTCGACCGGATTTGTCCAGCGTCAGGGACGCTTCCTTCACCCTTGTTTTCGGATCCTTAAGAATCGGAACGAGGCTGGTTCCCTGAACTTCTTTTGGAGTTCGGACTCCAAGCAACTCACAAACGGTCGGGTAGATATCCACCAACTCCGTCATCGACAGCGAGCGGCCCGGTTTGAATCCGGGAGCTGAAATAATTAAGGGCACGCGTGCAGCCTCTTCGTGAAAGTTCGACTTCTGCCACATGTGGTGCTCGCCGAGATGGTATCCGTGGTCGCTGGTGAAGATCACCACCGTGGAATCTCGCAGCCCCTTTGCGTCAAGTTCGGCAAGCACTTTGCCAACCTGTTCGTCCATAAAGGTGACAGTCGCATAATAGTCCGCCCACATCTGCCGAATATTGTCAGGGTACCTGCCGATACCGCTGGTCTCATCAGTCATTTTGGCGATCCCGAGCTTCGGAATATCATCGAGATCGTCTTCTGGAACGAAAGGCGCAGGGATAGACTCCAGCGGATACATATCGAAGTATCTCTTTGGCGCTACGCTCGGGTAGTGCGGTCTCACGAAACCGGTAGCGAGAAAGAAACGATCATCCGCCGCGACTCGTTGCCCTAACAGTTCCACTGTCCTCACCGCAGCTTTGAAGTCTGGTTGCTCTGAACCATCTCCATCTGATACAACGCTGGCAAACATGCGATAAGGCATCTTAGTTGACTGACGATTCTCAGGTGCCCGAGTCGAAAGATTATGATTGAGAAGGCGATACAGTCCTTCGGTATGCGCTTCCTGTCCCTGGGTATTATAGCGCTCTGTCCAGGTCTCCTTAACATCAACACCATCGGTTCCGGCAATAATATCACCTGGGACTCGCATGTGGAAAATCTTGCCAACACGCGCACTATAAAATCCCTGAGAGATCAGATGTTCCCCGATCGTTTTTCCACGCTCGCCTGAGTATCGACTATACATGAAAGAACGCCGAGACGGACCACAACTAGTTCCCTGACAATAGGTTCTCTCAAAGACCATGCCGCTCTCAGCCAGCCTATCGAGATTCGGCGTCTGGCAGATTTCGTTACCATAGCAACCCAAGGCACTCGCTTTTAGATCATCCGAGACCAGAAAAATGACATTCTTGATTTCAGCAGAATTCAGCGGAACTACCCACCCGATGACAAGAAAAAGGGAGGAGATAAGGCATATGACTTTGGATCGCTTCATGGTCGGGAGTGTAAGTCAAAAACCGTCTCGCTAAAACGACGCCTTTGCGTAGGCGGCGCTGTAGCACTTGCCACTTTTTGCCCATTATCAGATGGGAATTGACCTACGTCATTCAAGGATTAAACTCGACTCGGTTCTCACGAATGGATTGGTTACTGTGGCTCATCTGGACGGTGTGGATGGCAGGGTCACTGTTATCCATGGTCAACGCCCTTCTCTATCGGCACTTCCGGTCACAACAGGATCAACGCTGGCTCGACTCTAAAAACGAAATCAACCAGAAGAAGGTCTGTTGGATTGTAGCCATGAAAGGTTTCGACAAGCAACTCACCGAAACTTTTTTTAAATCCCTCATCACTCAATCATACACGAACTATCGAATCATTTTCACATTCGAAAGTGATCAAGATGAAGGTTACACATGGCTACGTAATCATCTCGGAGTCACTGAAAAAAAAGCGGTATGGTATCCATCAATTTCCTCGGGTCTGGAAAGTGTCTCACTGCTCGTGGCCGGACCTGCGAAAGACTGCGGGCAAAAAGTTCATAATCAAATTACCGCTTTCGCATCTCTCCGACAAGACGACGAAATCATAGCCTTTGCTGACGCAGACATCATCTGTCCACCGGAAACTCTTTCCCGTCTCGTCGTTCCCATCAACATGGGACATTTCGACGTGATGACCACCTTCCGCTGGTTAATTCCCGGCGATGCCCATCCTGCAACCTTGTTCGGCAGTGTCATCAACGCTTCCTGCGCCACAATGGGTGGACACGTTTTCTTGAATACAGCTTGGGGGGGCATGGTGGCGGTCGAGCGTGAGACATTCGATGAACTCAGGATTCCCGATCGTTTTTCCCGAGTGTTAAGCGATGATTTAACCTTAAATTCCGTCGTAAAGCGTTCAGGTCGAACCATTGGCTTCGTTCGTTCCCTCATCGTTCCAAGCCCGGTCCAATTCACTTGGTATGATCTCTTTGAGTTCGGAAGTCGTCAGTATTTCATGGTGAAATTTTACTCCATCAAGCTCTACCTTAGCGCTTATGAGGTCACCGGTTTCTATCTTGCCGGCTTTATCAGTTCGATTATTGCGATCACGTGCTTGAATAATCCTCTCGGCTGGCTCCCTCTGGTTGCTGTGATGCTAAGCGACCAGATTCGGGCTTTTTGTCGCCGTAAGATTTATCAGTATCAGTTCCGCCACCAACCCGAGACGGTTCGGAGTCTAGACAAGACAATTTTGATTGAACATCTCTGCACTCCAATCTGGATGGGCCTACAATTCATTTTTGTTGTCAGCGTATTGTTCAAAAATAAGATCACGTGGGCCGGGATTCGATATCGGGTTAAGGCAGGCGGGAACACCACGGTTCTCTCCCACAAGAGTTGACGGATTCTGCTACCGCGACGAATCTCACCTCCAAAATGCCACCTTCCGAACGTCTCAAAAAAGCCGCTGAGCAGCCCGCGCCTCCCCTTCATCCCCTGGGAGGTTGCGACCTTGAAACGTTTCACCATTATAACAAAGAAAATGCCCCCTTCAGTGAGCGAACTCGGAGAATGCGTTCCACCTGTCGAACTGGCATTATGTTGCGCAAACCTTTTACCCTTTACGAGCGATGGCGCTGGGGAAAACAAGTGCAAGCGCGCCATTTATCAAAAGACCCGGTCTTTATCCTCGGTCATTGGCGCAGTGGGACTACTCACTTGCATAATCTACTCAGTCAGGATCCTCAATTCGGATGGCTAAGCTTCTACCAGGCAAATATGCCGCTGAACATGCTGGGCAAGAAAGTCGCTATCGGTCGTTTTATAATGAAACAAAGCATGCCCAAGACCCGCGGCTTTGATAATGTTTCCATTGGTCTCGATACTCCACAAGAAGATGACCTGGCGATGGCCAATTTGAACCCTATATCAGAATTCAAAACCTACTACTTTCCTCGAGAGGCTAAGCGACACTTCTACGAATCCGTCTTTTTCCGAGGCTTATCGAGTAAGAAGATCGAAACTTTCACAGCCGCTTACTTACAACTCCTGAAAAAACTGGACTACTTTCACCACGGCAAGCAACTCCTCCTGAAAAACCCGGCGTCGACAGGGAGAATCCCTTTCCTGTTGAAGCACTTTCCGAACGCCAAATTTATCCACATTATTCGGGACCCCTTCAAGGTATTCACCTCATCTTCCCTTCGCTACATAGGTGCCCTCCCCCCCCTTTCATGGCAGAACTTTCAAGATTTTGATATCGATGATCATGTTCTTGAATTCTACGAACAACTCATGAAGCGATATCTCAAAGAGCGCGCCCAGATCCCCAAAGAAAATCTCATTGAGACCCGCTTCGAAGATTTAACGAAACAACCCATCGACGAAATTAAACGGATCTATCAGCAGCTTGACCTACCGGGCCAGTCCAACGGACTCGAAAAGATTTCAAAATACCTCGAGGTAAATAAGAACTACCAAAAGAATACTCACCAGATCACCCAGGCCCAAGTCACTGCCGTCCGCGGGCGTTGGCGCTTCGCCTTTGAGGAGTGGAGCTACCCTGACACGCCACAAGGGATCGACGTTGTTGCTTAATTGAGGTAATCCTGACGAGAATCAGCCACCTTCTTTTTCCCAAGCAGATCTTGCGTTCGCTTCAATCTCGCTATCAAGCTCGACCATTCGCCTCTTCATCGTATCCACTATCTCAGGATTAGAAGTAGCTAAGTTGGTTTGCTCACCAACATCAACGGAGAGATCAAAAAGCATCACCTCAGAGTCTCGCGGGGCTTGCTTACCCTTATTTTTCCCGCGAGGGGCCGGAGCCCTTTTCACGAGTAGCTTCCAATTTCCCTGCCGCAATCCCTCTAGCTCTCCGCGAGACGTGTAGTGCAAAAATTCTTGGCGCGGACTCTCGGCATCCTGAGTCAAAATCAGAGAAATATCCTTACCATCAATCTTCCGGTCACGAGGGAGTGGTTCCCCGGACAAGGCGGCAATTGTTGGAAGCAAATCGATTGTTCCTGCCAACTCGTCACACTCACTACCAGCAGGAATTCGTCCCGGAGCCCACATCACGCAGGGCACCCGCTGCCCACCTTCGAAGGTCGTTCCCTTCCCTTCCCGGAGCTGTCCAGCAGACCCACCATGATTGCCAAATCGAAGCCACGGCCCGTTATCCGTGGTGTAGATAACGTAGGTAGTTTCAGACAATCCCCATTCACGAATCTTACCCATGAGGCGACCCACTTCGGCGTCGATATGCTCAATCGTGTTGGTGTAGGCGTTCTGCGGGTCGGGATCGAGAACATCCTCGGGAACATAGAGAGGAATGTGAGGCATCGAGTGAGGAAGATAGACAAAAAACGGCGCCTCCTTGTTTTCTTCGATAAATTCGATCGCCTTGTCTGTGTAGCGACGCGTCACCGTGCGCTGGTCAACGGGCAACTCGACGATTTTTTCGTTTTCCATCAACGGCGTGTTCCAAAGTGTGAGTGCGCTTTCCTGATCGCGCCAAAGATCGTCTGAGGACACCTTGGGTTTACCCTTATTGTCTGGATGATTCATGTCGTTGCTATAGGGAATTCCCCAATAAGTGTCGAATCCATGTTGCTGTGGCAGGGTTTCAGGGTGGTGCCCAAGGTGCCACTTTCCAAAACAGGCCGTCGCGTAGCCCTGCGCGCTTAAATGATCAGCAATCGTATACTCTTCGGGGTTCAAACCTTTATTCGACTGAGGAAACAATACGCCAGCATGCAATCCCACCCGCTTGGGGTAACTTCCGGTCAATAGGGCAGCCCGCGATGGCGTACAAACCGGCGAGGCCGACATAAAGCTGGTGAACTTCCGCCCTTCTTCAGCAATTCGGTCAATATGAGGCGTCTTTATCTTCGTAGACCCGAAACATCCCAAGTCCCCATAGCCTTGGTCGTCCGTGAAAATGATGACAAAGTTGGGCTTTGAATCAGCGAAAGATAGCGGTGCAAAAAGGCAAGCGGCTACCACGAAGAGGGAAATTACAAAATTTCGAATCATCAATCAGAGTCAATCCTAATCCTCTCAACCAAACAAGGAATTAAACCTATTATGATGGTTTGATCACGGATACCTTAACTTTAACACTCAAAGAAACCGAGCTCGCAATACCATTACTTTTTGGAATCAGGCTTTTTCTCAATTCGCTTCTCGGTGAGACCATCGATACGCGAATTTCCCATTTCCACATTTAATCCGGAACCATAACAAGTGCCAAGAACCGCAACAGGCTGTCCGACGCTTAAGAGAGGACGACGATCGTTGCGACTGATAAGTTGACCCTGAGATGGAAGCACATCGACAAAAAAATCAGGGCCGGCCATTAACAAGCAGCGAACCTGGGAATCACTGCCATCGGCACGCAAAAACAATTCAATTGAAGAAGAACCGGTTTCAAAAGCAGATATCAACCCAACCACTTTGAGATAACGGTCTCGATACTTGGCATCGGCAGCCACTTTATCCGACCTGAATTCGGCAACGAGGTCCGACGCGGTGATCTCGATCGGTTTCAGCATTGCGGTGATTTTATTTTCCTTCGTCTTCACCCCCACGGCGGCGCGAAGTTCCTCGTTTTCCTTTTTTAACATGTAGACCTCGTCGCGAAGTTGCCCCACCTCAATCCGAAGCGTCTCAAGAGTCTTCGTCGTTTCGAGATAGGACTCTTTAAGCTCAGTAATCTGATTCGGCAGATTAGAGACTGAGTCGGGCACCTTGATATCCTTCACTTTGTTGAACAAGGCACCCAGGGAATTCTCCTCTTCTTCGGTCTCCTGTGCCTCCACGAAGAAAATGCTGCCAACCAGAGAGAGAAACGCGAATGCTCTTATCAACTTTTCCATAGGAAGAATGTGCTTCAGCTACCCTTAATACTAAAGCTTTTTCCTTCAGAATTACGCAACCGCCAATCTCCTGAATGCCTTCATGACAGCCCACCTCACAAAGTGGCCTTATCGTAGGCGGCCCGGATAGCTTCAAGTTCCTCCCAACGGTCATACATCGCCTTCGCTTCACTGCGTTTCACCTCAAGCGACTCACCAACTTCCCCTGCTGAAGCAGCGTTCTTTTTATAGAATTCAGGGTCGTTCAGCTTCGTCTCCATCTCCTCGATCTCGGTCTCAATCTCGAGAATGGCGTCCTCCATCCCTTCCAGTTCACGCTCCTCTTTCCATTTTAATTTTCGAGGCTCATTAGGGCGAACGCGCATCCGCTGCTTTTTTACGGATTTGGGCCTGACTGCGGCAGATGCAAGTTCTCGAGCTTTGCGCTTCTGCAGGTAATAAGAGTAATTACCTTCATTCACCGTGACAGGTTCACCTTTTTCAAAAACAATAACTCGATCGCAGACCCGGTCGAGAAACCAACGATCGTGGCTCACCACCAGTGAGGTGCCTGAAAAATTGATCAGCGCCTCCTCCAGAACTCGAAGGGTTGGGAGGTCGAGGTCATTAGTCGGCTCATCAAGCACCAGAAAGTTTCCACCACGCTTAAGAATCTTTGCCAAGAGGACACGGTTTTTTTCTCCACCAGACAGATTACCAATTCGGTCATTAATCCGATCATTACTGAAGAGGAAGCGCTGAAGATAGCCTCTCACTGAAATCGATTCGTCACCAAACTTCACGCAGTCTATTCCCTGCGACACTTCTTCTAGCACACTCTTGTCCTCATCGAGTTCGAGCCGGGTTTGGTCGACATAGTTAAATTCAGTCCGTTTACCAATGGTAACACGACCTTCTGTTGGATCTATTTCACCCTGAACCAACTTGAGCATGGTTGTCTTGCCCACCCCATTAGGGCCAACCACGCCGACACATTCTCCTTCCTTAAATGCGAGGTCGAGCCCGAGAAAGATCGGTTCGCGTTCGTAGAAGAACCCCACCTCTTTCATCTCGACTACGATATTGGCTAGTTTTGGTGGCGTTGGGATGACCAGTTCCATATCAAGGTCCTGGTCTGGCGACTTCTGAGATTTAATCTCGTAGAAGTTATCCAGTCGGCTGCGTTGCTTGGTTCTGCGAGCTTTGACTCCTGCCCTGACCCATTCTATTTCCCGCTTCAAGAATCGCTGACGCCTTTTCTCCGCCTGTTGATCCCGCTCCTGCCGCTCCGCTTTACCGGCGAGGTAATCGCTGTAATTACCGTCATAAGAAAAGAATCGCCCGTCGGCCAGCTCAACAATCCTGGTAGCGATACGATCGAGAAAATAGCGGTCGTGCGTCACGAAGAGACAGGCACCCCTCCCGCGAGCAAGGTATCCTTCAAGCCAAGCAATAGCTTCGGCATCAAGATGATTCGTTGGTTCATCAAGAACCAGCAAATCTGGCTGACTGATAAGAGCGTGACAAAGCCCGACACGCCTCTTTTCTCCCCCCGACAGATAACTCACCTTTCGGTCAGCAGGCGGAGTTGATAGTTCACGCATCAGGATCTCCAGGCGTGATTCCAGATTCCAGCCATCAGCATGATCAATTGTACGCTGCAGCTCCTCCTGTTCCGCTGGACTCAGATTTTCAGCTGTTTCGAATCTCTCAATCTTCGCGAGTAGGTCAGCAGATCCTGCTCGGATATTCTCCTCAACCGTATCACCCTCATTAAGCTCGAACTCCTGCGGAAGATATCCCGCCACCAGACCTTGCTTTCGCGAAATTTGCCCGGCATCAGCTGACTCCGCTTCAGTAATGATCCTGAGAAAAGTCGACTTACCGCAACCATTACGCCCCACCAAGCCGACTTTTTCTCCCGGGTAAATGGCAAGGGTCGCGCCGTCGAGCACGGGATCATTTCCAAACGAAACTTCAAGATCCTTAGCCGAAAGAATGGCATCGTTTTGAAGAGAAGGGTTCGACATGAATCAGACAATCACTGTAGCTAGGCTTCAAGACAACTCAACCCCATGAGGCCATGGAATCAACAGTGTTCATTTCAATGCCCTCAGAAGTACTGAACTCCGGGTCGGCTGATAAACGCCGTTTCCTTTTAAGAAATTTCAAAGGCGTAACCGCTCGCTCAGTGCTGAAGGATTCTCACCCGGAACTCGTGCATATAACTCTGTTACCTGAGAGCGTGCCTTGACCCATTTCTTTTTTACCAGAACCATAGACAGAATGAAATTTCATCGCCTAATTCTCTTCGTGCTCACCTTCGTGCTCGTGAGCACCGCTTCGCTGAGGGCTAATCCGCCAAATATCATTCTTATTCTCGCCGACGATATGGGCTACGGCGATCTCGGCTACACCGGCTCAGAACACCTTCGAACCCCTCATCTCGACGCCCTAGCCGAGTCCGGCGTGTTTTGCGAACAAGGCTATGTGTGCAGTCCTGTGTGCTCTCCCTCACGCGCCGGCCTCCTCACAGGACGCGACCCCCGACGCTTTGGCTACCAGAGCAATCTAAATAAAAGTGACAGTTCCTACCCAACTCGCCCTGAGCTGCTCGGCCTCCCGCCAGGCGAACTCACCTTAGGGAATCACCTAAAAAATGCCGGGTATGCCACCGCACTCATCGGAAAGTGGCACCAAGGAATCGGCGAAGGGTTTCATCCTAATGAACGAGGTTTCGACTACTTTTGCGGCATGCTTGGCGGAAGTCACAGCTACTTCCCAACCAGAGGTAGGCACAGCATCGAGCGCAACGGCGAGCCAGTCACTGAGTTCTCCAACGACTACCTTACCGATTTCTTCACCGACGAAAGCCTCTCTTGGATGAAGAAACAAACAGCAGCAAAGAAACCCTGGTTCGTTTTCCTGTCCTACAACGCACCCCACGGCCCCATGCATGCGACCGAGGAAGACATCTCGCTATTCGAAAACATCAAAGACGAAAAACGTCGCATTTACGCGGCCATGATGTGGGCCCTCGACCGCGGAGTAGGCCAGATCCGAGACTGGCTCAGTGATTGCGGTGAACTAGAAAATACACTCATCGTATTTTTTTCCGACAACGGAGGTCCTCCGAACAACGCCAGTTGGAACGGCGTTTTCTCCGGGGGCAAGGGCTGCCTCAAGGAAGGCGGTATCCGCGTTCCCATGATCTGGTCTTGGCCCGAAACTTTGCCGGAGAAAACCCGATACACCTCTCCCGCCTCAGCTCTCGATCTCTTACCCACCTTCCTCGCCGCTGCCGGCAGCGAACCGCTTCCCGTCCGCGAACGACTCAGTCACGAAGACAAAGGCAACTACACGAAGTATGCGAAACAGTATGGCGACTACGAAGGCATCGACCTTCTTCCTCTACTCAAGGGAAGCGCCGGACCACCGCACCGCACACTCTACTGGCGATTGCAGGGGCAGGCCGTGGTGCTCGATGGAAATGAAAAGCTTTGCCGCCCGTCCCATCGTCCCGCGCAGCTTTTTAATCCGGTCAATGATCCGGGCGAGTTCTCGGATCTCGCTTCTCCCGGCGACGAACGCTTTCTCGAGTTGTTCCAGAAGCTCAGCGACTGGGAAACGTCGCTGCCGACCGACCCGCTCTGGGGTTCTTCCCCCTACTGGCAGGGGCCCAGCGCCAAGTATTACGACGAGATGCTGCCTGTCGCCGAGCCGAGATAGTCCAGGGTGTCACACATTGATCACGCCATATTCCCACGTGGCAAAGTCGGGGGCGCCGGTTCTAAGTAGGCGAGCCTATCTATGAAGCTCACTTTCACTTTCCTCACTGTTCTCACTTGCACCGGACTAGCTATGGCCGGGGACTGGCCCCAGGGTGCAGGCCCCAACGGTAACCTAGCCATTGCGAACGAGATGCCCGTCGAATGGAGCGTCGCGCTCGACGAGAACATCCACTGGAAAATCACGCTTCCGGAGACCGGCCAGAACACGCCGACTGTTTTCGGAGACAAAGTCTTCTTATCCACCTACAAACCCTTCGAAGCCGACGCCACCATCGGCAAAGACATCATCGCCTGGTGCTGCGATGCCAAGACAGGTAAAGTCATCTGGAAGCGCGAGATCCCTGCGCAGTTTGACCTCCGGCTCTCCGGCTGCTTCAGCGACAGCACCTCCCCGCCTGCAGCGACTGACGGCGAGCGTGTCGTTTTTGTGAATGCTTCTGGAGCGGTTGAATGCTTCACCCTCGACGGTGAGCCGGTCTGGCGGCAAGAGTTTCTCAGCGTTGGTCGCACCCTGCCATTCATCCACGACGGCAAGGTGATCTTCACGAGACAGCAGTATCCGCCTGAACCATCAGGAAAATTCCCTCACAAATACAAAGATTCGCCCAGGGAAATGTGGACTCAGCTCCAGGCCCTCGACCTCAAGACCGGAGAAGTGGCCTGGACGACGGAATGCGGGGTCAATATCGGTATGGCCATGCTGCCGCAGAAACTGAGTGACGGACGCGACGTTATCGTGACGGGGCGAGGCGGAGGTCACGGTCCTCCCGAGAAGCCACTTGGCATTTCACTTGTCGATCTCAGCGATGGCTCTACCCTCTGGACACTCCCGCTCGACAACTTCAATGCCACTCAGACTTTCGGCATTCGCAACGACCAGGTCCACTTTTTTTACGGAACCAATCACCTCTCGGTTGACTGCCTCAGCGGCAAGATCGTAAAAGAAGTGTCCATCTCTGAGAACATCCCTACACGACTATGGAACAACGGCAAGCGAATCACCTCAACCGAGTCACCTGGGAAAAGCGGAAAAGGCCGCAACATCACCCAGACTTCCAATTTGCTGGTGGGTCCGTGGAACTACTTCCGTCATTACAAGAAACCCTGGCTCGGCCGCGTCAATGTCGAAACCGGCGCGGCCGAATATCTTGAGATGCCCCTTCAGTTGTCCCGTGCCCCCGGACAAGATGACGTTCTGCTATGGCACGATCCCGAGGACGAGTGCAAGATGGAGGCCCAGACCATCGTGCCAAACGAGATGAAAAACTCCCGCGGCCTCGTCGTCTTCGATGACAAACGATCCACTGGAAACGGCTGGGGACATATTGGCTCCCCCTCACCCTCTGTCGCCGGCGACAACCTTTACATCCCAACCATGAACGGCACCGTCTACGTTATCGACTGGGATGCTGAAACCCTGGACGAAAAGGCCGTCGTCGCCATCAGCGATCTCGGCCTAGCTGGAAAGTCCTACCAGCGCGGTTCCCTGTCCTTTGCCAATGGAAAAATCTTCGCCCACACGATTCAGGAGTTGATCTGTATCGGCAAATAATCTTACTCCTACTCTGAATCTTACTCTTACTCTCATCATGAAAGTTCTCTTGCTCTCTGCCTTTTCCCTATTCGCCTTCGTCGCCACTCAGGCTGCCGAAAAGACCAATGTCATCTACATCCTCGCAGACGACCTCGGCTATGGCGACCTTTCCTGCTACGGCCAAAAAAAACTTTCCACGCCCAACATCGACCGCCTCGCTACCGAGGGCCTCAAGTTCACCAACCACTACTCCGGCAACACCGTCTGCACGCCGTCACGCGCCGTGCTAATGACCGGAATGCACTCCGGCCGCTGCCATGTCCGCGGTAATCTGAAGGGCGAGAACGGTGCTGCCTTGGAACCAGAGTGGACCGTGCTACCTGAAGTCTTCAAAGCCGCCGGCTACGCCACGGGAGGTTTCGGCAAATGGGGCCTCGGACAGACCAATTCCGAAGGCGCCCCCAATCCACTCACTCATGGCTTTGACACCTACGCGGGTTGGAAGAGTCAGATGATTGCACACACCTACTACCCCTCTTCCTGGGTGGTCGATGGTAAGGAAATGCCTCTCGACAGTGAGACTTATGTGCACGACCTTATCATGGAGAAGGCCTTCCACTTCATCAAAGAGAACGGTGAAGCCGGAACGCCTTTCTTTTGCTACATCCCAACCGGCGTGCCTCACGCCGCCATGCAGGCACCTGCAGAGCTTCACGAAAAGTGGCGCAAGAAGCTTCCAGAGTTCGACAAGAAAATCGGCAAATATGGCGCCGGCCCTGACGAAGAGTGCCCTGACGTCATCAATCCCATCGCCGGTTACGCCGCCATGATGGAGAACCTCGATAACCAGATTGGTCATATCCTCGGCATGCTCGAAGAAATGGGCATCGAAGAACACACGCTCGTCATGTTCTCTAGCGATAACGGCGCGCACAAGGAGGGCGGACACGACCCCACCTACTGGAATTCCACCGGCTCGCTTCGCGGCCACAAGCGCGACATGCACGAAGGCGGCATCCGCACCCCGATGCTGGCTCGCTGGCCTGGCACTATCGAAGCTGGCAGAACTACCGATCACCTTAGTTGTTTCCAGGACATTCTCCCTACCGCCGCTGAGATTGTAGGCCAGCCCTCTCCCGACGACATTGACGGCATCTCCTTCCTCACCACCCTCACTGGCGAAGGCAAGCAAACCGCACATGACTACCTCTACTGGGAATTCTGCAAAGGTGAAAACCAGGACATCTTCTCCCAGGCCGTCCGCCAGGGTAAGTGGAAAGCCTACGTGCAGGCCAAAAAACCCATTGAACTCTACGACCTCGAAAAGGATCCCTACGAAGAGAACGATCTTGCTGGTTCCATGCCCGAGAGAGTCGAAGAGATAAAAAAGATTATTGCCGACGCGCATCACCCGCTCCCGACGCAAAAGAAAAACTGACATCCACGAAAGAATGGAGGGTGATAGTCCCCCTCTTTTTATCATGCTCCCACTTCGCCTCCTCTCGTCTCTTATCTGCATCCCATGGCTGCTCATCACGGCCGCGGCAACTGACAAGCCCAACATCGTTGTCTTTCTAGTCGACGACATGGGGCTAATGGACACCTCTGTCCCTTTCCTCACAGACAAAGACGGCAACCCCAAAATGTATCCGCTCAACGAGTTCTACCGAACTCCGGGCATGGAGCGTCTCGCTGCGACCGGTACCCGTTTTAGCCAGTTCTACGCCATGAGCGTTTGTTCGCCGACACGAGCGTCCATCATGAATGGCCAGACCTCGGCACGTCACACCACGACTCAATTCATCAAGCCCGAATCCAAAAACACCGGCACGCTCGGGCCTTCAGACTGGAAGTGGAAAGGCTTTGTCGAAGGTGACGTCACTCTGCCCAGCCTTCTGCGCGAAGTGGGTTACCGCACCATTCACGCCGGCAAGGCTCATTTCGGTCCGAACGACTCCTACGCCAGCGATCCTACCAACATCGGGTTTGATATCAACATCGGCGGCTGCGCCTACGGCCAGCCCGGCAGCTACTACGGTAGCGATCATTTCGGCTGGGCAAAGAAGGGCCGCGAA